>ERZ1370068.2858-contig-1988_pt1 | contig 86326 bp, 117 predicted proteins | sample MGYA00561227_ERZ1370068 | MGnify/ENA primary metagenome ERZ1370068 (study PRJEB38410, sample SAMEA6850437) | metagenome | study: Metagenomic assessment of the ecological functions of the soil: analysis of the soil microbiota associated with the...
GGTATTGCTTCGTTCAGTTACGTATTGCTAAAGCTGGCGGTGACCGCTCAGGATGATTGCTAGATCGCGGCGACTACCGCAGTAAGTGGCAAGCAAAGACGAGAATCCCGACGCGAAAGAAGTAAGATCCACATTGATTACACAGATTCAGTTAGCTGAAATCTGGACGCCTCAGCGCGCGGCGAGAGCGGGGCCTTTGGCAACGGTTGTTGGATTCTTCACCGCCTTCTGATTTTTTGTGGCCGCCGAATGCAGCCTCTCGAAGAAGCGACGCACATACGGTACGAAAGAAGACCCAAGCCAGTGAGGAACAATACGCGTGCACGACGTCGCCGTATGTAACCACGCGTTGTGTTGGTCAAGTAGAGTCTTGACGCAGGCGGCGATGTTTTGCATGTCTTCCCTGGATCCACGATTCGAAACGCCAACGATCGAGGGTGTCTGCGTATGGTGGGATGGAGGGTAGGCGAATACGAAGTCAGGCGTGCGTCCTTAACGGTCCAATCAGCTTTTGTCCTGTTCAACGGCACGATAAAGAGAGTAGCCTAAATTCTCAGAGATGATCCTGAATTAGCGCGCTGCCACCTTCTCCTGGGTTCGAAGCTTGATTCTCACCTCTCGCAGTACGCCGGCCAATATCGTCTTCGGCTCCTTAAGCCGCAGGAACGTGCGATACGCCAGCTTGAGAGCTGCGAAAAACCCAATCACCGGGACGGGAAGTTCCTTGCCCAGTGACACAATGCGCGATCCCAGGCCGAGCTTAGGGGCCACCAGGTTCATCATTATCCGGCTGTCAAAGGTGTCGCCACGGCCATCGCTACGCCCGGAAGTACCCACGACGGCAACGTCAACGCATTTTGCTGCCAGTGCGTTTTCTGCCTGGACCAAGCTGTGCCAGGGTTTGAAATCCACTCGTGCCACCACCAAAGCCCTCCCTATCAGCAACTCATCGTGATCCAACTGGGTTTCGTAGACGGATAGGCAGGCGGCGACCGGCTTCGAACCCGAAGGTAACGCCGGAAAAGCCAGCCAACTCAGCGGCTGCTCGCAAGCGCTCGGAGAGCCGGGTTCTCATCTGTTTCATTTCTCAGCTCCGGCAAGCGTACGGGGCGACCTGCGAGACTACGTGGGTCGCCGCCAAAACACCAGAATCGCTTGAATGGCATCTGTTCGCAAACGGCGCAAAATGATGGCGATCAAGTCTTCGAGCGTGTAGTAGCGCCCGTTGATCTGCGTGGCAGTGAACAAACTGACTCGCGCCAGGTAGGACTTGCGATCGGTTGATAGAATGCGCCCGTCCCCGGTGTCGGCCTCCAGATACGCCTTATCGCCTCAGGACCAGCCTGTCGTTTCCCGCTCTCACTGGTGCGGAACGATCGCTTGGGTGGGAAGCAGAGAATTGATCTGAAACTGGTGGTTTGGTTGGCCAGCTGCGCCGAAGCGCGCCAGGGCTCGCTGCTTGACCTATGTCCGCGACGGCGATCGCGCTGTTAGTGGTTAGCCCAAAACCGCGGTGCCACGATATGACTGGTCCCATGTAGAGACTCCTCAAGAAAACATCCACAGACTGGCAACGGTTGTACTAGGTGCTCCGTTAACAATCCCGTGAGCTATACGAGGCGTGCGATGAAAGATCCACCAAGCGGTAGTCACTCCAAGCCAGTTCTTGATCCCGTAATCCCGAGGCCTACAAAGAGATATTGATGTTACCTCGATTCGCGAGAACCGCCCTGACGGTGGACCAGCGCTTCCAGCCAGCTGATGAAATCGCAGCGCTTCGCCGAGAGGCGCTGCAACGAAGCCGAACAAAGGCTCGGCAAAAGCCGCTGACTGACTACGAAAAGCTGATCGCTTGCTCGTCGAGAGAGAATGAAATCGAGTTCATCATCGAATGCTAGCGTGCAGTTACACACGGGTCAGCACGACTGACACTGACCTTCTTATTGTCTATCAACGCAACGAACAAACCTCGGGAAGATCATTCGCACGCTTGAACCTACGCTAAACCTTACCCGTGGTGCTCCATCCGACTTGACAACTGGAGCGTCGAGACGCTGCGAAACGGATTGATAACTAGTCTGTGGGCCCTGGATAATTGGAGAAATTGTAGGTGGCGGCACGAACAACTGAAACCACACAAAGTATTGAGCTGCAAGTATGCGGCGTTGAGTGCCTCTGCCTGCCAAGGAGCACCTGATCAGCAGCCGCGCGCCGCCGCCGCCCCAAAGATTCGTCTGGAGGCCAGCTGCCGAACCCGAGCAGATTCTCGCAGAACGTCAACAATAGTGACGCGTCTTACTCACTAATTCGCCACCCGAGGTTTGCGACGCGTCGGCCTGGTATGAAGTCCGCACATCTCGCCCAACAAACCGATTGGTATAGCTTACGCCTCTCAGGAGACGAGGTTGCGGGAAGTCGAGCATGCGGTTGAGGAGCTGGAAAAATCTGCGGTCGACCTCACCTCCCTCACGGCTAATGACGCGCCACTGCCAAGCGCGGACCGCGCTTACAGGAACTCGCCGGAAGAGGTACTCAACGGTCGTGGCTTCGTCCTGACAGGCGCTTCCCGTCAGAACATTGGTCAAAAACCGAAGGCTGCAATTGCTTTGCTGTCAGATTGTGCGTTCATCTCGGAAGCGCGCTGCTACGAATGCGGTAGAACGCCGCCGGACACGGTCTCGGGCACGTCAGAGACCACAGGGCTGGCGAGCGACGATCCCAATACACGCATCTATCAGACCCGGGAACGGCAAACTCATCACACAGACTCCTGTGATGTGGTGGGACTATTGTGTTTGCGGCGCCGCAAAGTCGGGTGGCGGCTCCCAACCGTGGTGTCCTCCACGACGATTTTCAACTGAGCTGCGTACGCCACCGGCCCGATCTACTCAAAGTGCGTTAACGGAACCAATTGAAACGGACCGACGTGGTGAGTTCCTCGCCGACTGCAAAAAACCATATTTCACTATTCCCCGTAGCTCAACTATCACGACGGCCTGGTCACCGCGATCTATCAGCGGCAATACATCGAGTCGCGCTACCGACGCTTTGACGGCGTCGCACCACTGCAGCCCGCAGCAGATCGAAGCGCGATAGGCTTGTTGGATCAACTTGCAAACGACCCACAGCTCAATCGGATGATGCGGAAGCTCGAGCCGGGTGACATTCAGCTGGTGCACAACCACGATCTTGCACGACCGGACCGCGTTCGAAGATTGGCCTGAGCCTGTGTGCGCAAGCGTGTCACCTTTTGCGTCTCTGGCTGGCACCCGCGAGCGTCAACTGCGGAAGTCTTTGCGGAGCGCTACGGCTCGATTACGGGCGATCGGGCGGCTCGGCAGTGGAAGATACCCAGCTTGAGGTTATAGAGCGTCTTAGAAACATCCACAGATTGCGGCGTAATCTGCGGATTACCCAGTATGAGAACCGCGCGTACCTTCGCTGAGTAATCCTCGTCGGAGGTGTGGCGGCCCATGGCAATCAATCTTCGTCGGTCATGCGGGCGCGACCACCAATAAACACGCGTCGGGAGTGACCCGGTAGCGGAACCGGCGTTAAGGATCATCGATTGCTGCCTCGATCGCCGCGGCAGCAACACGCGGGTCGTTGCCGGTTTGTTGGGAAGCGCGGCGAAAGGCCATAAGTATGGCGCTCAGCCGCATGGTAGGGTGAGCGGATCCAGTTGGAAGCTTTCAGACCGCGCTGCAGGATCGGTGTCACCACAAACCGGGCTCGAATCGAGCACAACGAATCCCATAGGATAAACCTCACTAGCCAATGACTCACTGGCGGCATCCAGCGCCCGCTTTGGTCACGGCATAGATACCCATGCGAGGGAACGGCCTGCGCGGCGGCAGAGGCGATGTTGACAATAGTGCCACTGCGTTGACGCATCACCGGCACGGCGCGCATCACACCTGAGCGCCAAAGAAGTTGGTCTCGAACATCTGTTGGCCATCTGGCCGTCGCTGCGCTCGATGGCGCCCATTAATCCAATGCCGGCGTTGTTAATACAGACGCGTCAGGCGGCCTTCACGTTAAGCAACTGGGCCACCGCTGCTTGCGTTGACTCCATGATCAACATCAAAGAGCCAGTAATTCGAGGGGATTCGGGTGCAGCCGCGGCCGCGCGTCGACCAGGTCGTTCTGTTGGTCAAGACTCTGCATAGTGGCGTAGCCTTATGACGCTGGCGGCGAGGTGTAGGGCTGGCCAGGCCGATGCCACTGCTAGTGCCAGTGATTAGGGTGATGGACATCTGATTCCCTCCTTGGCGGCACATGTATCCGCAGAATCCACAGATTACTTGTTTATTGACTGCCGGGTGTGGCTCATCATATGGTGCTGAATGGCATGAGCCCCACGAAGTGCAAGCAAAAGTAAAACGGCCAAGTCTAAAATCAATTTTATTCTTGCTTCTTGTGGTGGCCTTTGCCTCAAGTGCCGACAGCAACCAAGGCCCCTGCTCTAACGCGCGCAGATTCGAAAGCTGAACGGCGACTTTCCGCGGGATTATTGGACGGGTGTGATCGATGGAGTCTTCGATCCGGCGACCCGTCGAACCCTGATTGCCTTCAAGTGGGAAGGTCGTGAGATCACGGGCCAGCTGACGGTTGCTGAACTGGAGGCGATTCACAGCGGCTCCCAAAACCGGGACGATGGCTACGCACATGCCAAAGTGGACATAGATCGCCAGTTACTGTTGTTGGTAGGCAGGTGACGTGCGCGTGCTGCCAGTGTCGACCGGCAATGATCAGCAGTTTCAGGCTGATGGTCAGACGAGCATCGCCTACACCGCGTGGCCGGTTCGTGGTTTATGACAAGAGTTGGGTGGAAACTGGACCACTGGGTTCGGTCTATTACGCCAATTACATCACCGGCGGCGTGGCCATTCATGGTTATGAAGTGTGCCGACCAAACCCGCGAGTCATGGTTGTATTCGGATACCAATGTTCGCGGCGCGCCGAAGTGAGTAAGTTCGCTGGGCTCAGGCACAATCGTCCTGGTCTACGACAAGAGGTCACGTTTGTGTCAGCGAAGGAGTGGGTGAAGAAGAACCCCGAGTTGAAGCAAGCCGCGCTGCGGTTGGGGCAGCCATAGGTACGAATGAGGCGAAGTAAGCCGAGGGGCCGCTGGAACTAAGAAACCCCGGGCAGTATCCGCACTTAAATCAATTACAGGTCAGTAGCACAAAAATAGCAAAGCCCGCGAGAGTAACTCTCGCGGGCTTTGTAAATAATCCCGGCGACTTCCTACTCTCCCACGCAGTTACCCGCGCAGTACCATCGGCTCCAGCAGGCTTAACTTCCGTGTTCGGGATGGGAACGGGTGTGACCCTGTCGACAAAATCACCGGAAAACTATTTGAGATCTCAAATCTAAGATCTCAGATTTGAGGTCTTTGGTCTTGAGCCTTGGTCTGTTCGTTCGCAACAGAAATCTGCAAGAATCAAAGGTCAAAGACTCAAGTCCAAAGACCAAAAATCGAATAGTGACTGTCTTAGGCAAGTCTCGCGCAAGCGCGAATGCTTGTTGCTTGAGTAAATTTTATGGTCAAGCCAAGGGACTGATTAGTAGTGGTCAACTGAGCACATTACTGCACTTACATATCCACCCTATCAACCTCGTGGTCTACGAGGAGTCTCACTGGCAGGAATAATCTTGGGTCTGGCTTCACGCTTAGATGCATTCAGCGTTTATCCATGCTCCACATAGCTACCGAGCGCTACGGCTGGCGCCATAACTCGTACACTAGAGGTGGATCCATCCCGGTCCTCTCGTACTAAGGACAGATTCCCTCAATCCTGCTCCGCCCACACCAGATAGGGACCGAACTGTCTCGCGACGTTCTAAACCCAGCTCACGTACCGCTTTAATTGGCGAACAGCCAAACCCTTGGGACCTTCTTCAGCCCCAGGATGCGATGAGCCGACATCGAGGTGCCAAACCCTGCCGTCGATGTGAACTCTTGGGCAGGATCAGCCTGTTATCCCCGGCGTACCTTTTATCCGTTGAGCGACGGCCCTTCCATACAGAACCGCCGGATCACTAACTCCTACTTTCGTACCTGTTCGACTTGTTTGTCTCACAGTCAAGCTGGCTTATGCGTTTACACTCTACGGCTGATTTCCAAACAGCCTGAGCCAACCTTCGAGCGCCTCCGTTACACTTTGGGAGGCGACCGCCCCAGTCAAACTACCCGCCTGATAGTGTCCCTGCACCGGATTACGGCGCTAGGTTAGAGTCCAGACAAACGAAGGGTGGTATCTCACCGTTGGCTCCCCGAAGCCCAAAAGCCTCGGTTCAAAGCCTCCCACCTATCCTGCGCATCGTTTGCCCGAACCCACTATCAAGTTGTAGTAAAGGTGCACGGGGTCTTTCCGTCTAGATGCGGGAAACCGGCATCTTCACCGGTACTACAAGTTCGCTGTGTCTCTCGTTAAGACAGCTCCCAGATCGTTACGCCATTCGTGCAGGTCGGAACTTACCCGACAAGGAATTTCGCTACCTTAGGACCGTTCATTTATGTTTCGTTTAATCGGACGACTCAAACGATCGTTGGAAGGGTTTCCATCAATCCTTCATCGCGATGAAGATCGGACACTATCATCGTCATCCGAGGGATGACGCTTGGCATGTAGTCTCTGAGGATTCAAAGCAGCGAAACCGGGATATCAGCATGAGCATGACGGCGTTTTCCGCCATCGTTCATGTCTTCGCGAGTTCAGTATTTATAATACCACTCGAAGTCAGATGCGCACCGCTCTTCATGAGAGCACGATCTGCTTGAACTTGGCGAAGTCTCTTTTCTTCTTGAATAAAAACGAAAATCTCAAAAAAGGAATTACGTTTTCGACGAGGGCATTCAGATTTGTTCAAAGTACCAAACGCCATCAGGCCTGCTATACGAAGTGTTCGCATCCCAAATGCGTCTTGAAAGCGCAGTATCACTCGATCTTTTTCTGAGACACATTGAAACTTACGGATACCTTCAAAGAATTGGGTAATCAGCTCGTGGTCTAAACGAAACGTTGAAGCTTCCTTCCCCGTCTGTAAAACCTGCTGGTAGTAACCAACTCCGGTACTTTCGCGATCCCTTGCATCACTGTTGTCTTTCCTGCTGATTGTCCGCACCGAACACATTGTCACTGCTTCTTTGATTACTTGATGCGAGTAGTGTGGATACTAACTTCGGATGTTCCAGCATATAGCCAAGTTTGTTCACGGAACTACGAAATTCCGCTCGTAACGGTTTCGTCACGCGCGGTGTCCTCTTTCATAGTGCGGCCGCACTGGAATTCACTGGGGCTTCGATTCGTAGCTTCGCCTTGCGGCTGACCACTCCTCTTAACCTTCCAGCATTGGGCAGGCGTCAGCCCCCATACGTCGTCTTCACGACTTTGCGGAGACCTGTGTTTTTAGTAAACAGTCGCCTGGGACATTTCTCTGCGACCGTCCCGGAGGACGGCACCCCTTTTCCCGAAGTTACGGGGCTAGTTTGCCGAGTTCCTGAACGAGAGTTCTCACAAGCGCCTTAGGATTCTCACCCCACCTACCTGTGTCGGTTTGCGGTACGGTCACGTCGCGTGTATAGCTGAACGAGAATTTTCTTGGCAGCTGGGGTCAGCGACTTTTTCGGGTTTTACCCCTACTTTCGTCCCTACCTTTACCCTGATGTCGCCCGGATTTGCCAAAGCGACGGGCTATAGTGAGTTCAACGGCACATCCATCGGCCGTCTCGCCTACCCTACTGCGTCCTCCCACAGCACACGTTAGTGGTTCCGGAATATTAACCGGATTTCCATCGACTACGCCTCTCGGCCTCGCCTTAGGTACCGACTAACCCTGAGCAGATTAACTTTACTCAGGAAACCTTAGGTTTACGGCGCGCGGGGTTCTCACCCGCGTTATCGCTACTTATGCCGACAGAGTCTTTTCCGATCGCTCCAACGGCCCTTTCGGTACCGCTTCACAGCTACGGAATGCTCGCCTACCATCCACGTATTGCTACGCGAATCCGAAACTTCGGTACGTAGTTTAAGCCCCGTTATATTGTCGGCGCAGGGCTGCTTGACCAGTGAGCTATTACGCTTTCTTTAAAGGATGGCTGCTTCTAAGCCAACCTCCTGGCTGTCAGTGCTTCCCTACTTCCTTTTCCACTTAACTACGATTTTGGGACCTTAGTTGTCGGTCTGGGCTGTTTCCCTCTCGACCACGGAGCTTAGCCCCCGTAGTCTGACTCCCGGATATGCGTTCACGGCATTCGAGAGTTTGATTGGGTTCGGTAACCTTGTGAGGCCCCTAGCCCATTCAGTGCTCTACCACCGCGACGATTCATCCGAGGCTAGCCCTAAAGCTATTTCGGCGAGAACGAGCTATCACGAAATTTGATTAGCCTTTCACCCCTATGCACAGCTCATCCAAATGGTTTTCAACCCAAACTGGTTCGGCCCTCCACGTGGTGTTACCCACGCTTCAGCCTGGCCATGCATAGATCATCTCGCTTCACGTCCGAATACCACAGACTAAACGCCCTATTAGGACTCGCTTTCGCTTCGGCTCACTTATCGTTTAACCTTGCCTGTGACATTCACTAGCCGGCTCATTATGCAAAAGGCACGCGGTCAGTCAGGACGAACCTTGACCTCCCACTGCTTGTAAGCACACGGTTTCAGGTACTATTTCACTCCCCTCACCGGGGTTCTTTTCACCTTTCCCTCACGGTACTGGTTCACTATCGGTCACTTCGGAGTATTTAGCCTTACCGGATGGTCCCGGCAAATTCATGCAGGATTCCTCGTGTCCCGCATTACTCGGGTGTCAAAGCATAACGGAGAGTTCTAAGTTTTCAGCGTACGCGACTATCACGCTCTATGGTCGGCCTTTCCAAACCGTTTCCGCTAACCTGAACCTTTGTAACTCCATAACTCTGATCCCACGACCCCAAGAAGAGCATGCCCTCTTGGTTTAGGCTGTTCCGCGTTCGCTCGCCGCTACTAGCGGAATCACTGTTGTTTTCTTTTCCTCCAGGTACTGAGATGGTTCACTTCCCCGGGTTTGCTTCACTGCCCTATTTTATTCAGACAGAGATACATGAGTAGTGCTCATGTGGGTTCCCCCATTCGGAGATCTGCGGGTCAAAGGATGCTTGCTCCTCACCGCAGCTTTTCGCAGCTTGCCACGTCCTTCATCGCCTCGAAGTGCCAAGGCATCCACCGTGTGCCCTTAGTAGCTTGACCATAAAATTTACTCACGAGCAACAAATCTCCGATTCAGATCTCAAATTTCAAGATCTCGAATCAGCTAACCCTCGAACTGAGAACCTCAAGTCACTTACTTACGTCTCTCTTATTGCGCTTGCACAGTAAAACTTGCCTTGTGTGTTTCTTTACTATCTGACATCACGCTTGCGAATCTCAGATCTCAAATTCAGATCTGAAACGCTATGCGCAACATCGGACAACAGTCATTATTCGATTTTCAAAGAACTCAAAACTACTTTCGACCAAGTGTCGAAACTTCAACGCTCAAAGCAAAGATGGGTCTGACGACTTCAGACCTTATCTTGAGCGCTCAACTCTGACCTTCGACTAGCAATCAGCAAATCAACAATCGGCAATCAGAAATCGACCTTGGTGGAGGCGAGGGGATTCGAACCCCTGACCCCCGCGTTGCAAACGCGGTGCTCTGCCAGCTGAGCTACGCCCCTGATAAGCAAATTTGGTTGCGGGGGCGGGATTTGAACCCGCGACCTTTGGGTTATGAGCCCAACGAGCTACCGGACTGCTCCACCCCGCGTCATCCTTCACTTGAGATCTAAGACTCGCGATCTGAGATCCCAATAAGCCTGGTGGGCCTGGGTAGATTCGAACTACCGACCTCACGCTTATCAGGCGTGCGCTCTAACCAACTGAGCTACAGGCCCATGTCTCTTCCTGCGGCCAATTTTGCCGCAAAAAGAGCCACACTTCTCTTCAGTGCGGTCCGTTGTGAACGGTGGACGCGCCGGAGGGCCGTGTAGCTTCGGTGGCTATTAAAGATTGCCTGCGATCTACTTAGATTCTAAATTATGAAAGAACTTTGTTCGCGACCCGAGATCTACCGGCTGCCGATCGCGCCCGAGCGCGTGCTCGATACCAACGGCGCCGGCGACGTGTTTCACGGCGCCTACGTCTATTCCTATCTCAGCAATCCCGGCAAAGGCTGGCAGGACCATTTCGAGTTTGCGCGCGCGGCCTCGACCTACAAGATCCAGCGCCTCGGCAACGAGGCCGGACTGCCGACGCTTGCCGACATCGAGGCCGTCAAGCAGGAGTTTCGAAATCGGGCGCAAGAAGAGCGATGCATTGGGATTAAGCATGGGGCGCGTCTTCGTCGCCGGCAGCATCAACATGGATGTGGTGGCGACCGCCGACCGGCATCCGCGCGTCGGCGAGACCGTCGCCGGCAAAGCCGTGCTGTACTTTCCCGGCGGCAAGGGCGCGAACCAGGCGGTCGCCGCGGCAAAGCTCGGCGCGCCGACCACGCTGATCGGCCGGCTGGGCACGGACGCGTTCGGCGAGCAGTTGAAGGCGTTCCTCGCCGCGCAGGGCGTCGACCTCGCCTTCGTCAAGGACACCGCAGAGGCCCACACCGGAACGGCCATCATCACCGTCGCCAATGCCGACAACACCATTGTCGTCGTGCCCGGCGCCAATGCGCTTGGTCGAGTGCCGACGATGTCGCGCGCGCCCGTTCTCGCCAAGGGCGACGTCGCGGTCAGCCAGTTCGAGATTCCGCTGCCCGCGATCAGCGCCTTCTTCAAGCGGGCGCGTGCAGCCGGCGCGACCACGATCCTCAATCCGGCGCCCGCGATCGAATTCGGGCGCGAGTTGCTCGATCTCGTCGATATCCTCATCCTCAACGAAACCGAGCTCGGCTTCTCTGACCGGGACCGAGCTTCGACGATACCGACGATCATGCGCGCTTCATCGAGGCTGCGCGATCGCTGCAGGCCGGCAGAGACAAGATCGTCTGCGTGACGCTCGGCAAGCGCGGCGTGCTGGCGCTGATCGACGGCGAGCCGTTGGTCATTCCGGGCCGCGCCGTCAAGGCCGTCGACACCACCGGCGCCGGCGATTGCTTTGTCGGCGCGCTCGCGGCGCAGCTTGCCGGCGGAAAGCCGATCCGCGACGCGCTGCACTACGCCAACGCCGCCGCCTCGATCTGCGTGCAGCGGATGGGCGCCGCGCCGTCGATGCCGACGGCGGCGGAGGTGAACGCGGTCCTTCCACACGTCGTCCCGGCGAACGCCGGGACCGATAACCACAGGGCGTTGCTGCTGTCGGCACGCTCTCTGCCACGGCGCTCAGCACGGGTATGGGTCACGCGGCGCTTCGCCGGGACGACATCGAAGTTCAACCGAGCGCACCTTCAGATCGAAGCTCGGATCGGCCGCCTGCTCCGGCGTGATCGAGCCGTTGGCGGCAAGCAGCCGCCGTCCGAACATGTGGTCGCCGGCGCGGTTGACCGGATCTCGATGCCGACAAGTTGCCCGGCCTTGTAGCAGAACGCCGAGAACGCTCCCTGCGCGCGATCGCCGCGCACCACGACGCGGTCATAGCCGGTGGTCAGCCCCGCGATCTGCAGCTTGTCGCGGCCCTGATCGCTCCAGAACCACGGCAGCCCGTCATAGGTCTTGGCGTCGCCGGTCAGCCGCGCCGCGACGCAGCGCGCGTGGTCGGTGGCGTTCTGCACCGATTCCAGCCGCAGCGAGCCGCCGAAGCGCGGGCTCGCAAACAGCGCGCAATCGCCGATCGCCGAGATGTTCGGATCCGACGTCAGCAAATGCTCGTCGACGATGATGCCGGACGCGACCGGCAGGCCGGCTTCGCCGCCAGTTCGACATTGGGCAACACGCCGACGCCGACCACGACGAGATCCGCCGGCATATGCCGGCCGTCGCTGAGGCTGACGCCGGTCACATTGCGCGCCGTCGCTCTCGATGCTGGTGACCTGCACGCCGAGATGAATGCGGATACCGGCCGCGGTGTGCCGCGCTTGAAAGAACTCCGAGATTTCCGCGGTCACCGCGCGCGCCATCACGCGCGCGCCGAGTTCGACCACGTCGACCTCGAGGCCCTTGGCCCGCGCGGTGGCGGCGAATTCCAGGCCGATGAACCCGGCGCCGATCACGACGACATGCTGGCCCGACGCGATCCGCATGCCGCAGCGCCTCGCTTTCGTCGAGCGTCCGCAGATAGCGCACGCTCGTCGAGATTGGCGTTGGGAATATCGAGCAGGCGATTGCGCGCGCCGGTCGCCAGCACCAGGTGCCCGTAATCGAGCGACGGCGCCGGAGGCGAGCAGCAGCCTTGCGCGCGCCGCGATCGATCGAGGCGGCGCGATCGGCGATCAGATCGATGTTCTGGTCGCGATAGAATTTGTCCGGCCGGAACATCAGGCTGTCCGGCCCGCCGGTCGCCCTTCAGATAGGCCTTGGACAGGGGCGGCCGCTGATACGGCAGATGGCCCTCGTCGTTGATCAGCGCGATGCGCTCGGCAAAGCCATGCTGGCGCAGCGATGCCGCAAGCTGAAAGCCCGCGTGCCCGGCGCCGACGATGACAACCGGTCCTGCCGTCATCGGAACAACCCGACTGCAAGCGCACAGGAATTACCCATGTCGTCTCCTCTCTCCGCCGATTTTGGCTTGCCCGCCTCGTCCTTGAAGAGCGGCGCTCGTGTCCGCGTCCCGAACGATGGCAGGCCCTATTTGGCCTCATGGTTCGCAGAGACGCAAGAGCGTCCCCGCCCAGGAGGAAGGTAGGCCGGCATTTTGCGGACCTGGCCGGGATTGTCACCTCTCCCCTTCTGCGATTTAAATGCCGGCCAGCCGTTCCGACCGAGGCCGTCTCAATGCCGACATCCGATGCATACCGCCACCGCTGCCGACGATCCGGCGCTGCTCAGGATCGAAGGCCCGATCGCGCACCATCACGCTCAACCGGCCCGCGGCCTTCAACTCCGATCGACCTGTCGATCGCGCAAGAAGCTCGAGCAGCTCGGCGCCGAGGTCGAGGCCAATGACGACATCCGGGTGCTGGTGATCGAGGGCGAAGGCCGCGCCTTCTGCGCCGGCGGCGATCTGCAGACCATCGGCGCCGCGGCCGACAGCCGACACCATCGCGCCGGTGGTCGGCGAGTTGCTGAAGCACTATCACGCCTTCATCGAGACGCGTGCGGCGGATGCCGAAGATCGTGCTGTCCAGCGTCCACGGCTCGGCGGCCGGCGCCGGCATGGGGCTGGCCTTCGTCACCGATCTCTGCATCGCCGCCGACGACGCCCGCTTCACGCCGGCCTACGCCAAGATCGGCGTGTCGCCGGACGGCGGCAGCACCGTCGGCATGGTCGGCACCGTCGGCACCCGCCGCGCGCTGCAGATATTTCTGGCGGAGGACAGTTTTTCCGCACAGCAGGCCTATCGATTGGGGCCTGGTCGCCAAGCGTCGTTCCGGCGGCGGAACTGAAGGCCGCGACGCGAAAATTCGCCGAGCGGCTGGCGCAGAATCCGCCGGCCGCGATCGGCGGCACCAAGTCGCTGGTCTACCAGGCCGCGGTCACGCCGACCAGGCAGCAACTCGATGCCGAAGAAGAGAAGATCATCGAGGCCATGCACACCGACGAATTCCGCGTCGCGGTGAAGAAGTTCACCAGCAAGTCGAAATGAGCACGTTTAGCCGCGCCGTCGCGCTCCTTCCTCTGCCTGCGCCACGGCGTCACCGACTGGAACGCGGCAGGGCCGGTTTCAGGGCCGCACCGACAATCCGCTGAACGATGAACGGCATCGCGCAGGCGCATGCTGCCGCAGATCGGCTGCAGACAGGCTGCGCTCGACCATGTCGTCGCCAGCCCGCTCGTCCGCGCGCGTGAAGACGGCCGAGATCATCGCCGCGGCGTCCTCGGCAAGCCACTCGCCATCGACGACGGCATCATCGAACTGCGATTTCGGCAGCCTCGAGGGACGTTCGATCGCGCGAGGCGATGAAGGCAGCACGGCCTCAGCGACGATGGAGAGCTCGTCAATCCATCCTGCCGCCGGACGGCGAGCCGTGGCCGTCGATCTCGTGCACGGGTCGCTTGCGCTGCATCGGCCGATGGCTCGACCGTCATCCGCAAGCGCGTGATCCTGTTCGTCTGCCACGACGCCGTGATGCAGTCGATATCGGAAGCGCTGTGCGGCCGATGGATCGACAACCGCCACGGCACGCCGTTCAGGTTTGAGCGAACCGGGCGACGTACGGCGGATCGATGAAGTCGGGTTAGCTCGTCCCCTGGCGCGGATGACCAGTTCGGACAGATATATCCCGTCCCCGACGGCGACTTGAAGCAGCCGACCGATTCCGGGATCACCTGCTTCGGCAGCCACAGCACGACCTTCGGAAAATAGATCGTGAAGGCGATGGTCACCAGGAACACCACGTAGATCGGCAGCGCCGCGCGCAGCGCCTTGCGAAAACTGGACGCCGACGAATTTCGACGCCATCAGCAGCACCAGCCCGTAGGGCGGCGTGATCAGGCCGAACGCCAGCGTCGCGATCAGCACGACGCCCATGTGCACGCGCGTTGATGTCGCCGGCCTGCGTCAGCGCGTTCACCAGCGGCATGAAGATGATGATGGTCGGCACCGGCTCGATGAAATCGCCGACCACGGTGAACAGCAGCACCAGCAGCAGCATGATCAGATGCGGATCGTTGCCGGCGATCGAGGTGATCCAGTCGGCGATGACGGATGGCGCCGCGCAGATAGGCCAGCATCCAGCCGAACGCATTGGCGGCGCCGATGGTGATCAGCGGCAGCGAGAAGATCAGCCCGGCGAGGCAGAAATCGTAGGGAATGTTCTGAAGTGCCCGCGGTTGAGCGCGGGGATCACGACCGCGATGATCCAGATCACGGCGACGACGCCGGCTTCCGTCGGCGTGAACCAGCCGGTCAGGATGCCGCCGAGCAGGATCACCGGGATCATCAGCGGCAGCGCGGCGTCGCCGGCCGCGAACACGACCTGGCGCAACGGCGCGCGCGGCCTGCTGCATGCCGGACGGGCCGAAGAAATAGCAATAGATCATCAGGCCGAAGCCGATCATCAGTCCCGGCACGACGCCGGCCATGAACAGCCCGGCGATCGAGACGTTGCCGACCGCGCCATAGACCACGGCGGTGATGCTCGGCGGCACCAGCGCCGCGATGGTGGAAGCGGCGGCGATGATCGCGGCGATGAAGGCGGGGCTGTAGCCCTCCCGCTTCATCGGGCCGCCCAGCGCGCGGCTCATCACGGCGACGTCGGCGGTGGTCGAGCCCGACATTTCCGAGAAGAACATGCTGAGAACACGACGACGACCTGCGACAGCCCGCCCCTGATATGCCCGACCAGCGACAGCGACAGGTTGGCGATTCGCACCACGACGTTGGCCGAACTCATGAGTTCGCCGACCAGGAGGAAGAACGGGATCGCCAGCAGCGCCTCGGAATCCACGCCGTCGAAACATCTTCTGGATGATCGCGGCGAGCGAGACGTCCGGCAGCAGCGCGCCGACGAACACGCCCGCCATCAGCGAGAACGGCACCGGCACGCCGAGATAGCCGAAGAACAGGAAGCAGAACGTCATCAGCGCCGAGAATGACGGGCGCGCTCACGGCTGCACCCTCGTCTGCGACGCTGGTGTCGATCGGCGGAGTATCGCCGGGTCTTCGTCCGGCGGCTCCGGATGATCGAAGCCGTTGCGGATGCCGTTGACGAGCTGCTCGATGGTGAACAGCGCGATCAGCACGCCGGACAGCGGGATCGCCGCATAGAGCGAGGCGATCGGCGTCACTCGACGGCAGCCGGAAACTGCCGAAGCCGCGGAGATAGTTGATGTAGCCGAACCAGATCAGGCAGAACGCCACGCCGAGCACCACGATGCGGATGATGATCTCGACGATCAGCCGCGGCGTGCCGTGCATCGCCTCGGAGATCGCCGTCAGATAGAGATGATCGTTGCGGCGGGTGGCGACCGCGGCGCCGATGAAGATCGCATAGATGAACAGCGTGGAGGTCGACTTCCTGCAGCCACAGCCAGGGATGGCCGATGGTCCGCGTGACGATGTCGGCCGTCACCGACAGCGAGAAGCCGAAGCACAGCACGCCGCAGATGATCATCAGGACCAGTTCGAGCCTGTCGAACGACCGCCATTTCAGGTGATGCTGCCGCTGCAGCACCAGTTTGTCGGCGATGGACATCGTTCGACTCTCCGTCGTCGCGGATCAAACTCGTCGTCGTCCGGCGAACGCCGGACCCATGACCACCGGCGCTATTGTTTGCAAAAGCGTGCTACCCGAATGCTCGAACCGAAGGCGCGGCGTATGGTCCCGGCGTTCGCCGGGACGCACGATCTGAACTGTGCGAGGTCTAATTGATCGCCCGGATCAGCGTCTTGATCTTGTCGGCGTGCGGGCCGAGATCCTTGGCGAGCTTGTCGAGATAGGGATCGGCGATCGTCGTGAAAGCTCTGCCTTGTCGACATCCTTGACGATCTTGACGCCGATCGATTTCGAGCTTCGTCGCTGCCGTGTTCTCCAGCTCGAACGCCCTGCGTCGGCTCCTGGACGCTGACCTCGTCGGCGGCCGCCAGCACCCATTTCTTCTGCTCGGCGTTGAGGCTCTGCCACAGCTTGTCGCTGATCCACACGATGCAGCGTTGTTGGCCTCATGCTCGGTCATCGACAGCACCGGCGCGACTTCGTAGTGCTTGTTGATCGAGATAGACGTTGACGCTGTTCTCGGCGACATCCACCACGCCGGTCTGCAGCGAGGTGTAGACGCTGCCGAACGGCATGTGCACGGTCTGCGCGCCATAGGCCGGGAACATCAGTGTCCTCGGTCGCGGTCGCCTGCACGCGGACCTTCAGGCCCTTCATGTCGCTCGACGCTTGCGGATCTCCTTCTTGCCGTACATGTGCCGGAAGCCCTGCGTGCCGATGGCGATGACGTGAATGCCCTGCGTGGTGCTGTCGATCATGTCGCGAACGGCTTCGAACACCTTCTGGATCGGCCGAGCGCCTTGATGACGTGCTCTTCCGACGCGGAACAGGAAGTGCAGCGACATCACGCCGGCCTGCGGCGAGATCGTCGCGGTGTTGGCGGACGAGACGATCGCGAAATCGATGTCGCCGGCCTTCACGAGCTGCAGGAGCTGCGGCTCCTGCCCGAGCTGCGCGCCGGGATACTGGTCGATCAGCATCGTGCCCTTGCTCAACTCCTTCAGCTTGTCGGCTGAACAGATGTCGTAGGCGATGCTGTAGCCGGAGTTGAGCTGCTGATCGTGGGCGAAGCGATAATGCTTGACTTCCTGCGCGGCTGCACCGGTCGCGAGCATGACGCGCCGCAGCGGCAATCGCCGCGAATATCGATTTCGCCTGGATTCCCATGACGCATTTCCCCTTGTTTTGATTTTTCTAATCAAACCATCAGGGTCAGCAAGATTGTCAATAAAGTATCGGAATTATCTGCCTGACTGGCCGATCTCAGGGTCTACATGGCGACAATTGTCGATAATCTAGCTCCGCCGAGGCTAGTCCTTGCCCTCGCCCGCGCATGAAATCGAAGTCGCAGCCTTCGTCGGCCTGCAGAATGGTCTCGTTGAACAGATGCGCGTAGCCGCGCTTGGCCCATTCCGGCGTCGCTGCCGGCGCCAGCGCCGCGCGGCGCTTCTCCAGCTCGGCATCATCGACCAGAAGATCGATGCTGCGCTTGGCGACATCGAGGCGGATCATGTCGCCGTTCTTCACCAGCGCCAGCGGACCGCCCACGGCGGATTCCGGCGTGATGTGCAGCACGATGGTGCCGAACGCGGTGCCGCTCATGCGCGCGTCCGATATCCGCACCATGTCCTTGACGCCGCCGCGCGCGAGCTTCTTCGGGATCGGCAGATAGCCCGCCTCCGGCATGCCGGGCGCGCCCTTGGGGCCGGCATTGCGCAGCACCAGCACGTCGTCGGCGTTGACGTCGAGATCGGGATCGTCGACCCGCAGCGTCATGTCCTCGACGGACTCGAACACCACGGCGCGGCCGGTATGCTGCAGCAGCTTCGGGCTCGCCGCCGAGTGCTTGATGACGGCGCCGCGCGGCGCGAGATTGCCGTGCAGCACCGCCATCGCGCCTTCCGGCTTGATCGGATTGTCGCGCGGACGGATCGCGTCCTGCCCCGGCACCTCCTCGGCGCCGGCGACGACATCGCGCAGCGTCGCGCCGGTGATGGTCTTGGCATCGAGGTCGATGAGATCGCCGAGCTGCGCCATCAGCTTCGGCACGCCGCCGGCATGATGGAAGTGCTCCATGTAATGCTCGCCCGACGGTTTCAGGTCGATCAGCACCGGCACCTCGCGGCCGAGCTTGTCGAAGGCTTCGAGATCGATGCGATGTTTGGTGCGGTTGGCGATCGCGGTCAGATGAATGAGCCCGTTGGTCGAGCCGCCGATCGCCTGCAGCACCACCTGCGCATTCCGGAACGACGCCGCGGTCAGAAATCTCGCTCGGCTTCGGCCCCTTCGCCTTGGCCATCGCGGCCGCCACCTTGCCGCTCGCTTCCGCCGAGCGAAAGCGCTCGGCATGCGGCGCCGGGATCGTCGCGCTCATCGGCAGCGACAGGCCCAGCGCCTCGGTGATGCACGCCATGGTGCGATGGCCGTGCCCATCACCATGCAGGTGCCGACCGATGGCGCGAGCCGGCCGTTGACGGCTTCGATCTCAATGTCGTCGATTTCGCCGGCGCGATATTTCCCCACAGCCGCCGGCAATCGGTGCAGGCCCCCAGCACCTCGCCCTTGTGATGCCCGACCACCATCGGCCCGACAGGAATGACGACGGTCGGCAGATCGGCGCTGACCGCGGCCATGATCTGCGCCGGCAAGGTCTTGTCGCATCCGCCGATCACGACCACCGCGTCCATCGGCTGGGCGCGGATCATCTCCTCGGTATCCATCGCCATCAGATTGCGCAGATACATCGAGGTCGGATGCGAAAAGCTTTCGGCGATCGAGATGGTCGGAAACACCATCGGCATCGCGCCGGTCAGCATCACGCCGCGCTTCACCGCCTCGATGATCTGCGGCACGTTGCCGTGACAGGGATTGTAGTCGCTGTAGGTATTGGTGATGCCGACGATCGGGCGATTGAGCGCGTCGTCGGAATAGCCCATCGCCTTGATGAAGGCCTTGCGCAGGAACAGCGAGAAGCCAGCGTCGCCATAACTCGCCAGTCCCTTGCGAAGTCCGTCGGCCATTTCTTATTCCTGTCGTTGTGGGTAGGCACTTAAGGAGCCCGCGGAATTATTGTCAATATTTGATTATCTGGCATCAAATACGCGCATATTGCCGCGCGATCAGCGCAGCATTATTGACAATAGACGCGGGTGCGTGCTGATTTCCGGCCATGACCGGAACCGCGCGCCCATGAACCAACCGTTGCGCATTGGCCTGATCGGCGCCGGCATGGTGAGCCGTCATCATCTCATCGCCTGGGCGAGCTATATCAGATCAAGCCCGCGTCGTGGCGGTCGCCGATCCCTCCGGCGAAAATGCCGCGCGGCGCGCGAGCGAGTTCGAGATTCCGCAGACCTGGGCCAGCGCCGAGGCGATGCTGGCGGCATGCGAGCTCGACGCCATCGATATCGCAGCGCCCCGCGAGATGCACGCGCCGCTGGTGCGGCTCGCCGCCGCGAAGCGATTGCCGGTGCTTTGCCAGAAGCCGCTCGCGCCCAACCTGCAGGAGGCGACCGACCTCGCCGCCGAGGTCGACGGGGTCGACGCGCCTGATGGTGCACGAGAACTGGCGCTTTCGCGGCTATTACCGGGATGCCGCGGCGTGGCTGCGCGAGGGCCGCATCGGCAACATCAAGCAGGCGCAACTCACGCTGCTGACATCAGGCGTGCTGCCGGGACCGGACGGGCTCTGCCCGGCGCTGGAGCGGCAGCCCTTCATGCGCCGGGAACGGCGCATGCTGGTCGCGGAGGTCCTGATCCATCATCTCGACACGCTGCGCATGCTGCTCGGGCCGCTGCAGGTGACCGCGGCGCAGCCTCTCCCGTTCCAGCGATCTCCTCGTCGGCGAAGACGGCGCGGTGATCCAGCTTGCGACCGGCAACGGCGCGGGCGTTACGGTCTTTGCAAGCTTCGCCGCGCATGGCCATCCGGCCGTGCAGGTCGACCGGCTGGAGATTCTCGGCGACAAGGGCGCCATCAAACTCGATGGGCCATCGCTGACCTGCTCGGGCGCCTCGCCCGGCGAGCGCATCTACGATCTCGCCGCCGAATATCAGGGGTCCTATAACCGGACGATCGCGCATTTCGTGAAATCGCTCCGCGACAATATCGCCCTTCGAGACGGCACCGCAGGACAATCTGGAGACCTTGCGGCTGGTCGAGGATTGCTATCGGCTGTCGGGCTGGGAGGCTTTGCGATGAAGCCGCAGGAAGCACTGACCGAACCATCCGCGCCGACGCGCGAGGAGGAGCAGGCCGAGGTCATCCGCCGGCTGGAAGAGGACATCATCTTCGGCCGCTTCGCGCCGGGGTCGCGGCTGGTCGAAGACACGCTGATGACGCGCTACGGCGCCAGCCGGCATTTCGTGCGCCAGGCGCTGTTCCAGCTCGAACGCCAGGGCATCGTGCTGCGCGAGAAAAACATCGGCGCCACGGTGCGGTTCTATTCGGCCGAGGAAGTGCGCCAGATCTACGAGGTGCGGGAAATGCTGACGCGGCAGGCGGCGCTGATGATCGCCCTGCCCGCCCCGCCAGCCTGATCGAGCAGTTGAGCGAATTGCAGCGGCAATATTGCGCCAGGGCCGACGCGCAGGATCTGCGCGGCATCCACGAGGCCAACGACGCCTTCCACGTCGCGCTGTTCTCGGCCTGCGGCAACCCGTATCTGGTGCGCTCGCTGCAGGACTACATGAACCTGACGCTGCCGATGCGCGCCAAGAATCTCGCCGACAAGGAGGGGCTCGCGCTATCGCGCCGCCAGCACGAATTGATGATCGAGCTGTTGAAGGGCCGCGACAGCTGGGCGCTGGCGCAGCTCTGCGTCGATCACATGCAGTTCAGCAAGTCGGACTATCTCGGCCGCATCGCCGGGGATGAGGGCAAGCGCTAGCGCTTGCTCCAATCCACGATCCTGCTCTTGTCGCCGTCGAACTCCATGCTGCAGAACGTGCCGCCCTGGTAGAAATCGCCGACCGGGTCCGGCTTCGAGCTTGGCCTGCTCGGCCATCGCGTGCTCGCGGAAATCCTCGCCGCGGCCGGTCGGGCGATAGCCGAGCTCGTAGGCGCGGTGGTTGTCCCACCAGGCGCGCTCGTTGTAGGAGGCGCCGTAGAAGATCTCGAAGTGGATGTCGGGATGATCGAGCCCGATGCGGCAGAGCTGCACCAGGTCTTCCGGCTTCAGCCAGATCGACAGCCGGCGGTGGTCGAGCGGCATCTCGCCGAAATTGCCGATCCGGATGCAGGTGACGCCGAGCCCGTGCTTGTCGGCATAGAGCGCGCCGACCGCCTCGCCGAACACCTTGCTGACGCCGTAGCGGCTGTCGGGGCGCGCGGTGACGTCGGTGCCGATCCGGTGGTGGCGCGGATAGAAGCCGACCGCGTGGTTCGACGAGGCGAACACCACGCGCTTGACGCCCTTCTTGCGCGCCGCCTCGAACAGATTGTAGCCGCCGATGATGTTGGACTGCAGGATCTGATCCCAGGGGCCTTCGACCGAATAGCCGCCGAAATGCAGGATGCCGTCGACGCCTTCGCAGATCGCCTCGACCTGCGCGAGGTCGGCGAGATCGGCCGCCTTGAACTTCTCGTCCTTAGCCGAGATCGGCCGGCGCCTTCAGATCGCTCAGCAGCAGGTCCGGATAGATCGGCGGCAGCAGCTTGCGCAAGGATGTGCCGATCCCGCCGGCGGCGCCGGTCATCAATATGCGTGGCATTTCGTTCCTCTTATCTCGCGACCGATTTGCGGTCATTAGCCGGGAATGATGGCATGTGAGCTAGCCGCCCAGCGCGCGCCTTGCGCGTTCACGATACAGCGCGTAGATCGACTGGCTCGCGGCCATGAACAGGCGGTTGCGCTTCAAGCCGCCGAAGCAGAGGTTGGCGCAGCGCTCGGGCAGCGCGATGCGGCCGATCATGCACGCCGTCGGGCGCGAAGACCACGACGCCGTCGAGCTCGGGATCGCCCATGCCCCAGCCGCACCACAGATTGCCGTCGATGTCGGCAGCGCATGCCGTCGGGCGTGCCGGGGCCGGCGTCGACGAGCACGCGCTTGTTGGAAATCTTGTCGCCGCCGGCGCGTCACGTCATAGGCGAGGATCTTGCGGTTCGGCACGCCGCGGATCTCGACGACGTAGAGGATCTTCTCGTCCGGCGAGAAGCACAGCCCGTTGGGACCGAGCACGCCTTCGGCGACGATGGTGGCCTTTCCGGTCGCGCCGTCGATCCGGTAGACGTTCGTGTCGATCTCGGGCTCGGCCTTGTAGCCCTCGTAATTGCCGAGCAGGCCGAACATCGGATCGGTGAACCAGATCGAGCCGTCGGACTTCACGACCACGTCGTTCGGCGAGTTCAGCCGCTTGCCGTCGAAGTGATCGATCAGCACCGTGATCGATCCGTCATATTCGGTGCGCGTGACGCGGCGGCCGCCGTGCTCGCAGGTGATCGAGCCGGCCCTGGCGGTCGCGGGTGTTGCCGTTGGCGAAGTTCGACGGCTTGCGGATAGATGCTGACCGCGCCGGTCTCCTCTTCCCACTTGATGATGCGGTTGTTGGGAATGTCGCTGCACAGCAGATAGCGCCCGTCGCCGAACCACACCGGGCCTTCGGCCCAGCGCAGGCCGGTGGTCAGCCGCTCCACCGCCGACAGCTTCAGCCAGTACTTCTCAAAGCGCGGATCGAGGGCGCGGATGGCGGGGATCGGGATGAGTAGCTCGCGGGGGCGCCAGCCGGTTGAATGAGATGATGCGGCATCGGGACATCTGCCGTTCTCGTTGTTTCCGGTCCGGCCGTCATTGCGCAGAAATCGCAGGGTGGGCAAAGCGAAGCGTGCCCACCGTTCTTTGCGGAGTGCTCGAGGGTGGTACGGCTGAAAGTGCGCTCTTGCCCTCCCTACAGCTTGCCGTTGCGCTGAAAGTTGTAGAAGCGGCGAAGCAACCCACTGCCTGCCAGCAGACTGGATTGCTTCGCGGTTCTCTCGCAACGACGGTCGCAGCTTACGCGGCGGTAGCCAGCCGGACGACCGCCTTCACCTCGAGATATTCCTCTCGATGGCCGTATTTGCCCCACTCGCGGCCGTTGCCGGACTGCTTGTAGCCGCCGAACGGCGCGGTGCGGTCGTTCGGCACGCCCTGCAGGTTGACGTTGCCGGCGCGGATCTGCCGGCCGACGCGGCGCGGCGCTCTCCACGGTGTCGGCGGAGACGTAACCGGCGAGACCGTAGGGCGTGTCGTTGGCGATCTTGACCGCTTCGGCTTCGTCCTTGGCGCCGAGGATGGTGAGCACCGGTCCGAAGATTTCCTCGCGCGCGATCGTCATGTCGTTGGTGACGTCGGCGAAGATGGTCGGGCGCACATAGAAGCCCTTGTTGACGCCCTCCGGGCAGGCCGGGACCGCCGGCGACCAGCGTCGCACCTTCCTCGATGCCCTTCTGGATCAGCGCCTGGATCTTGTCCCACTGGATGCGGTTGACACGACGGGACCGATGGTGGTGCCTTCGGCGCGTGGATCGCCGGCCTTGGTCTTGTCGGCGACGCCCTTGGCGATGGCGGCGACTTCCTTCATCTTCGACAGCGGCACGATCATCCGCGACGGCGCGTTGCAGGACTGGCCGGAGTTGTTGAACATGTGCATCACGCCGCCGGTGACCGCCTTGGTGAGGTCGGCGCCTTCCAGGATGACGTTCGGCGACTTGCCGCCGAGTTCCTGGCTGACGCGCTTGACGGTCGGCGCGGCGCGCTTGGCGACATCGACGCCGGCGCGGGTCGAGCCGGTGAACGAGATCATGTCGATGTCCGGGTGCTCGCTCATCGGCGGCGCCGACTTCGGGGCCGAGGCCGTTGACGAGGTTGAACACGCCCTTCGGCACGCCGGCTTCATGCAGGATTTCGGCGAAGATCAAGGCCGAGGTCGGCGTGAATTCCGACGGCTTCAGGATCATGGTGCAGCCGGCGGCGAGCGCGGGCGCGACCTTGCAGGCGATCTGGTTCAGCGGCCAGTTCCACGGCGTGATCATGCCGATGACGCCGACCGGCTCGCGCACCACCATGGCCGAGCCGACGTTCTCCTCGAAGTGATAGTTCTTCAGCACCTCCAGCGTGGAAGCGATGTGGCCGAGGCCGGCGCCGGCCTGCAGCGCTCCGCCATCGGCAGCGGCGCGCCCATCTCGTCGGAGACGGCGGCGCCGATATCCTTCATGCGGGCCTTGTAGATCTCGATGATCTTTTCGAGCAGCGCGATGCGCTCCTCGCGGCTGGTCTGCGAATAGGTCTCGAAGGCGCGCTTGGCGGCGGCCACCGCCTTGTCGACGTCGGCCTTCGAGCCGAGCGCAACCTCATACATCGCCTCTTCGGTCGCCGGATTGACGACGGGCGTGGACTTCTTGACGACCGGATCGACCCAGGCGCCGTCGATGTAGAATTGCATGCGATTGACCATCGTAAACCTCGTTGATTTCAGGGCGAATGGATTAGGGGAACGGGAGCGTTCGGCAGGCATCCTTGCACGAAAGTCCCGGAAATTGAACCCGCCATATGCGGGATGCCGCGTTGCGGCGGACGCGGCATATAAGGTCAGGGATGTGAAGGTGGCAAGACGATCATTTGCGATCGCTTCCCGGCGAACGCGCAGGGGCCCATAATCCACCGTGATCATGTATCGAGCACTGTCTGGCCACGCATGCCTCGCAACTGACGCGCTGCGGATATGGGTCCCGGCGTTCGCCGGGATCGACGGTACTCACACCGCCATCTTGCGGTGCCGCACCGGGGCGCCGACGGTGAGGCTTTCGGCCGCATCGATGATGGCGTTGGCGTCGATGCCGTGGTGGCGGTAGAGGTCGCCGATCGTGCCGGTCTGGCCGAACTGCTCGACGCCGAGCGCCTCGACCCGATGGCCGCGCACGCTGCCGAGCCAGCCGAGCGCCGCCGGATGGCCGTCGATCACGGTGACGATGCCGCAGTCGCGCGGCAGCGGCGCCAGCAGTTTCTCGATATGGCTGAGATGCGCCACGCCGCGGCGGTCGCGCCGCAAATTCCGCGCCGCGGTCCAGCCTGCATGCAGCCGGTCGGCCGAGGTGACCGCCAGCAGGCCGACATCCCGGTGGCTTTCGCCGATGAAGCCGACCGCCTCGATCGCCTCGGGCGCGACCGCGCCGGTATAGGCGATCACGAGGTCGCAGTTCGCCCCCGGCTCGCGCAGCCAGTAGGCGCCATCGGTGATGTCGCGCTGCAGGTCCGGCGTCATGATCCGCTGCGGCTGGTCGAGCGTCCGCGTCGAAAGCCGCAAATAGACCGAACCGCCCTCGCCGCCTTCGCGCTGCATGTGCTGGAATCCCCAGCCCATGATCACGGCGAGTTCATCGACGAAGGCCGGCTCGAACGAGGCCAGCCCATCCTGCGCCATGCCGATCAGCGGCGTTGCGATCGACTGATGCGCGCCGCCTTCCGGCGCCAGCGTGATGCCCGACGGCGTCGCCACCACCATGAAGCGCGCGTCCTGGTAGCAGGCATAGTTCAGCGCATCGAGGCCGCGCTGGATGAAGGGATCGTACAGCGTGCCGATCGGCAGCAGCCGCTCGCCGTTGATCGCGTGCGACAGCCCGAGCGCCGACAGCAGGATGAACAGGTTCATCTCGGCGATGCCGAGTTCGATATGCTGGCCCTTGGGCGAAAAATCCCAGTTGAAGGTCGAGGGGATCTTCTCCTGCCGGAACAGATCGTGCGTTCTCGGCCTTCGCGAACAGGCCGCGGCGGTTGACCCAGGCGCCGAGATTGGTCGAGACCGTGACGTCGGGCGACGCGGTGACGATGCGCGAGGCCAGTTCGCTGTCGCCGCGCGCGAGTTCGTTGAGCACCAGGCCAAAGCCCTGCTGGGTCGACATCTGCGCCGACGGCTTGAAGGCGAAGCTGCTGCGGCACGTCGATCACGGGCGCGGTGAGACGGCGGCGGCCTTCGCGGTTGAACGGCGCGTCCGCCAGAAACGCTTCCAGCGCTGCCGGCGCCTGCGACAGTCCTTCGAACTTCTCCCATTCATGGCCGGGGCGGATGTTCTGCGTCGCGCGCCACTTCTCCATCTGCGCAACCGTCATCAGGCCGGCATGGTTGTCCTTGTGGCCCTGCATCGGCAGGCCGACGCCCTTGATGGTGTAGGCGATGAAGCAGACCGGCCGGTCGTGATCGATCGCCTCGAAGGCCTCGATCATGCTGGCCATGTCGTGGCCGCCGAGATTGGACATCAGCGCCAGCAGTTCGTCGTCGCTGCGCCGGTCGATCAGTTGCGACACCGCGCCCTGATCGCCGATGTCGTCCGTGCAGATGCTTGCGGAACGCGGCGCCGCCCTGAAAGCACAGCGCCGCATACATCTGGTTCGGGCAGTCATCGATCCAGCGCTTCAGCGCCTCGCCGCCGGGCTCGGCGAACGCCGCCTGCATCAAGCGTGCCGTATTTCACGATCACCACGTCCCAGCCGAAATTGCGGAACATGGATCTCGAATTTCGCCCACAGCCCTTCGCGCACCACGGCATCGAGGCTCTGGCGGTTGTAATCGACCACCCACCAGGTGTTGCGCAGCCCGTGCTTCCAGCCCTCCAGCAGCGCCTCGAAGATGTTGCCCTCGTCCATCTCGGCGTCGCCGACCAGCGCGATCATCCGCCCCTCGGGCCGGTCCTTCATCCAGCCATGCGCCTTGACGTAGTCCTGCACCAGCGAGGCGAACAGCGTCTGCGCCACGCCGAGGCCGACCGAGCCGGTGGAGAAATCGACGTCGTCGGCATCCTTGGTGCGCGACGGATAGGATTGCGCGCCCTTGAAGCCGCGGAAATTTTCCAGCTTCTCGCGGGTCTGGTGCCCGAACAGATACTGGATGGCGTGAAACACCGGGCTCGCATGCGGCTTCACCGCGACGCGGTCCTGCGGCCGCAGCACCGAGAAATACAGCGCCGACATGATGTTGGCGAGCGAGGCCGACGAGGCCTGATGGCCGCCGACCTTCAAGCCGTCGACATTGGGCCGGATGTGATTGGCGTGATGGATCGTCCACGACGACAGCCACGAGCACTTTGCGTGCCAGCGCGGACAGCAGTTCAAGGCGTGCGGGCTCGATCGGCATGGCGATGCTCCGGAGCAGTGTCAATATCCGCCGATTTTAGCGGTTCGCGCGCATCGCCAAAAATCTCAAATTCTCGCGACATACACGCCAAAATTGGGATAAAATCCCACGATCTAGCCCGCCAGACCAGAGTTCATCCCAATGCACGCCCTCGACGCCATCGACCGCAAGATCCTCAGCCTGCTGCAATCCGACAGCCGCATGACCATGCAGGAGCTCGCCGACAAGGTCGGCCTGTCGGTGTCGCCGTGCCATCGCCGGGTGAAGCTGCTGGAAGAGCGCGGCGTGATCACGCGCTACATCGCGACCGTCGACCAGAAATCGCTCGGCCTGCATGTCAGCGTCTTCATCTCGATCAAGCTGGCGCGGCAGAAGGAGGAAGACCTCAACCGCTTTGCGAAGGCGATCTCGAAATGGGACGAGGTGCTGGAGTGCTATCTGATGACCGGCAACCGCGATTATCTGCTGCGCGTCGTCGCCGCCGATCTGTCGTCCTACGAAGCGTTCCTGAAGAACAAGCTGACGCGGCTCGACGGCATCGCCTCGATCGAGTCGAGCTTTGCGCTGAGCCAGGTGAAATATTCGATCGCGCTGCCTGTGTGAGTCTCGGTCTTCCGTCATTGCGAGCCGTAAGCGGAAGCAATCCATCGCGTCGAGCAAAAGCAGTGTGTCATTGGCTTCGTCCGCTTCGCTCCTCGCAATGACGTCCCTCTCCAGATACGCATCCACGTTCTCGCGGCGAGATTCGCCCGAGGTTTGCCAGAGTTTCCCTTGCCCTCCGAACAGAGGGCGCAGGAAAGCCGGGTGCGCGCTGCACCCGCGGTCTCGTGTGCAATGTGCACAAGAAGTGCGCACACGAGCATACAGGTCCAGCGGAAGCAATCCGGCCTTCCCTGCGCAATGGTTTTACGGCTTACTATCGCGCTCTCCCCGGTGACCGGCTTTGTTGCCACCGTCGCCGCTACGCGCGATCATTGATCATGCGCAACGAACTTGACGCCAGCGTCGGGGCGTCAGGACCACACGACTTCGCCGTACGCTTCAGTGCCGTTCGTCAATCGCACATCCGCGTCCACCGCATCCCACCGCACGTTCGTGACGATCGCGAGCCGCCCCTCTTGTCGGGTGAGACGGGCGAGTTGATAGCGCTGATTTGCCCGACGGGTTAAGCGGAATATTTTCCGGAAACGGGGCTTGGATCTCCGCGGTGCGCGAAAACACGCAAGTGATTTGCCCTGACGGGCAAGCCACGGGCGGCGGATCGCAGGTGGGTTAGGCGCAAAGCCGTAACCCACCGCCTGAGCGAAGACGAAAGAGGTGGGTTACGCTTACGCTAACCCACCCTACGAAGCCGATCTTGCAATTACAGAATCTTCCGCTTCGCGAGATTCCGCATCAGTGCGCCGATCCCGAACGTCCAGGGCTCGCACTCATCGCTGGTGCGCATGCGGTTGACGAGCTTGCCGAGCTGGGGCGCCGATATCGTGACGATGTCGTCGCGCCTGTGGGTAAAGCCCTCACCTTGCGCATCGCGGTCTTTCACCGGCGCGAACATCGTGCCGAGGAACAGCGCGAAGCCATCGGGATATTGATGCACCGGCCCGATGGTCTGAGCCACGAGGTCGGTGCGGATCGCGGCTGATCTTGCCGGATCGACGAGTGACCGTCGAGGACAAAGCCGTCCTGCCCCTTCACGGTCAGTCCAACGTCCATCCGGCGCACGTCATCGAGCGAGAAGGTTTTGTCGAACAGGCGCAGCAGCGGGCCGATCGGCGCAGGAGGCGTTGTTGTCCTTGGCCTTGACAGCAGCAGAGGCCGATCGTCCCTCGAAGTCGCGCAGATTGACGTCGTTGCCGAGCGTCGCGCCGACGATGCTGCCCGCGGCTCGACACCACGAGCACGACTTCCGGCTCGGGATTGTTCCAGGTCGATTTCGGATGCAGGCCGGCATCCATGCCCAGTGCCGACGCGAGGACATCGTCGGCGCCTTGGTGAAGACTTCCGCATCGGGACCGATGCCGACCTCCAGATACTGCGCTCCAGGCGTTCTGATCGATCAGCACCTGCTTCAGCTTCATTGCTTCCGGCGAGCCGGGCTTGAGCTTTGAGAGATCGTCGCCGACCAGCACGCAGCACCTCCTTGCGAATGGCCTCCGCGGATGCCGGATTGCCCCGCGCGCCTGCTCCTCGATCACGCGCTCCAGCATCGAGATAGCGAAGGTGACGCCCGCCGCTTTCAACACCTGCAGGTCAAGCGGCGCGAGCAGCCAGGGTTTTGTGCGGTCGCGGCGGTCGAGGCGGCGTATTGGCGACGATGCTTTCGAGATCGCCGATCTGTTTCCCGGCGATGCCGCGCAGCGCCTCCGCCGGGTTTTCCATGCCTCGCAGAGCGCACTCACGGTGGAAGAACCGCGCGCTGACATCGAAGACGCCGTCGCTGCGCACCGCGACTACCGCCGGGCCCGCCATGTCAGGCATCCAGACCCGCCCCACCAGCGTGCCGCTGGTGCCGTCCTGCGGCAGAACATCCGTGGCTGGTCAGCGTGATCATGGGCTTGCTCCCTTTATGTGTTTGTCGTCCCGGCGCCTGAAGCGCAGTATTGCGCACTAGGCCGGGACGACGACCAAAAGAATCTTAGCGCCACGGCTCGACGATGATCTTGGTGTGCGCTTCCGGATTGGCGAGATCGGCGAACGCCTTGCGCGACGCCGTCGATGCCGACGCGTGGCGGTCACCAGCGAGGCCGCATCGACCTCGCCCTTCCGCGATCAGGCGCAAGCGAATGCGCGAATTCATCCGGGCGTGTAGCCCAGCACGTATTGAACGTTGAGCTCCTTCATGATGCCGAGCATCGGCTCGGAGCGGTCGGTTTCCATGCAGACGCCGACCACGACGATGCGGGCATCGCGCGGCGCGCCTTCGAACACCTGCTGGATCAGGCCGGGAACGCCGACGCATTCGAAGATCAGCGCGGGCTTGAGCGCCGGCAGCAGCGCCTGCAGCGGCGGCCGCGCGGCTTTCTCCTCCGGCGACATCGCGGCATGCTCGGCCCAGGTCGCATAGGGCTGCGTGCGCGCAGGGTCGACGACGATGTCGGCGCCGAGCTTTTCGGCCAGCGCGCGGCGCGCCGGCGAATAATCCGCGGCGACGATCGGGTGCAATCCCTTGATCTTCAGCGCCGCGATGACGGCAAGCCCGACCGGGCCGCAGCCGATCACCAGCGGCACCTCGCCGCCGTTGATGTTGGCCTTGGCGACCGCGTGAACGCCGACCGCCAGCGGTTCGGTCAGCGCGGCATGCTCGGCCGCCAGTCCGTTCGGGACTTCCAGCAGCAAGCGCTTCGCTGAGCAGCATGCGCTCGGCATAGGCGCCGACATTGTCGTTGGAATAGCCGATGCCCTGCGGGCCTTCCGCGTCAGCAGCGCCGGCAGCGAGCAGACTTTCGGTGCCGGCCTTGAGCTTGCGCGTCGTGCCCGGACCATAGTCGAGCATCTCGCAGCAGAATTCGTGGCCGAACACGACGTCGCGGGAAAGGTCCATCGGCTTGCGGCCGGGAAAGTGCTTTGCCAGTTCGACCATGCGGTGGGCGTGCTTGCGCGCGTGCAGGTCGGAGCCGCAGATGCCGCAGGCCAGCGACTTGACCAGCACCATGCCCGGGCCCGGCTTCGGCTCGGGCATCGTGATCGACGACGATCTCGCCGTTCCGGAAAATGGCTGCGCGCATCGGCGTCCTCCCTGTTCTTCGTTGCTTTCTCCTCTCCCACAGCTGTGCGGAGAAGGAAAGAACGAAAGCAGGCAACATGCAGAGTGAGGTGCCGGAACCGAGCCGCACCTGATCGCGGGCGTCTTCCGGCGGTGGCATCTCATGTCAGCACAAGATTTGGCGCAGAGAAGGTCAGGCATTGGGAGATGATTCGGCGGCCACCGCCAGAAGCTGCGACTGCCGCACCCGCTCGCGATGGGCGGTGTAGAGGCCGCTGGCGACGATGAAGGCGGCGCCGGTCACGGTCCAGACGTCGGGCACTTCGCCGAAGATCAGGAAGCCGAGGATGCTGACCCACAGCAATTGCGTGTAGGAAAACGGCGCCAGCACCGAGGCGTCGGCATAGCGGAACGCCAGCACCACGATCCACTGCCCCGCGGTCGAGGCGACGCCGATGAAGACGCCGAACAGGATGTCGTGCCAGGTCGGCGTCACCCAGACGAACGGCACCAGCGCGGAGAGAATGCAGACGCCCGCGATCGACGAATAGGTCATGGTGGTGATGGCGCGTTCGCGTGCCGCTCATCATCCGCGTCATGATCAGCGTGCAGGCCCAGGCCAGCGCCGAGACCAGCGGGAAAAACGCCGCGGGATGAAACGCGCCGGAGCCCGGCCGCAGGATGATCAGCACGCCGATCAGGCCGACCGCGGTCGCGATCCAGCGGCGCAGGCCGACCTTCTCGCCGAGAAAGATGATCGACAGCGCGGTGACGAACAGCGGCGCGACGAAGCCGGTGGCGGAGGCTTCCGCGATCGGGAGGAACCGCAGGCCGGAGATGAAGAACAGCGACGAGCCCAGCAGCGCCGACGCCGCGCAGCAGTTGCAGGCCGAGCCGGCTGGTCTGCAGCGCATACAGCGGCGAGCCCGGCAGCATCGCCGGCGCCATGATCAGCGCGAACACCAGGAAGCGGATCCAGGCGATCTCGATCGAGGGCAGCGTCGCCGACAGATATTTCGCGGTCACGTCGGAGGCGCCGAGAAAGACCGTCGAGGCCAGCATCAGCGCGATGCCCTTGAACGGCCGGTCGGCGCGCGCGGGCGCGCTGCGAGCGGCGGACTTCTTCTCGGGCAACGGCAATGGAGCGCTGTCCAGCCTGGCGGCTGCGGCGGGAGGCGGGGTCACGGCAATCTCGAAGGCAGTAATATCGAATCGGGCGAGGCTGTTAAAAACGCCAATTCGGCGCGGAACGACAAGGTCCGAAAACAGGATGCGGATATGCGCGATTGCGCGCGGCCGCTGCCAGCGGCATCGCCACGATCGCCGTCGCGATGCAACACTTTGTTAAGAACTGTGTCCGCTACAGCATCGGCAGGCTGCGCGGCTTCGGGCCGCGCGGAAAGGCCTTGTCGAGCGCGGCGATCTCGCTCGTCGCTGAGCGTCAGATCTCCCGGCCGCGGCGTTGTCCGCGGCGTGTTCCGCGCTCGAGGCTTTCGGAATCGCGAACACCGCAGGGCATCGCGCGTCAGAAACGCCAGCGCGACCTGACGCGGCGTTGCCTTGTGCGCGTCGGCGATCGCCTGCAGCACCTCGCCGGCCTTGCTGCGCGGCGACGGAAAATCATTGTGGCCGAACGGCGAATAGGCGACGACGGCGACGCCGTGCTGCTCGCACCACGGGATCACCGCGTGCTCGATCGCGCGCTCCTGCAGATGATAGAGCACCTGGTTGCAGGCGATCCTGCCCTTGCCCGCGACCGCCAGCAGTTCGTCGAGATCGTCGGTGTCGAAATTGCTGACGCCCCAGGAGCGGATTTTTCCGGCAGCGACCAGTTCGTCGAACGCCGCGACGGTTTCCTCGAGCGGATACGATCCGCGCCAATGCAGCAGATAGCAATCGAGCCGATCGGTCTTCAGCCGCTTCAGCGAACGCTCGCAGGCGGTGATGGTGCCGCGCCGCGAGGCGTTGCTCGGCAGCACCTTTGAGACCAGGAAAAGTCTTCGTCGCGCTGCCCGGCGATCGCATCCGCGATCACGAGCTCGGCATCGCCATACATCTCGGCGGTGTCGATGTGGGTCATGCCGAGCTCGATGCCGCGGCGCAGCGCCGCGACGGCGCGCCTTGCGGTCGCCGCGGTCGAGATACCAGGTGCCCTGCCCGATCACGGTGCACCTCAAGGCCGGCACTGCCGAATTTCTGTTGTGCGCAAGATCGCCTCGCTCGTCCAAGTCTGCGGGTTGCCGACTTTAGACGAAGCGTGGTCGTCGATGTCCCCTTGAACCTACCCCAGTCTGTCATTACGCAAAATGACCGGGCGATCCGGACATACGTCACCGCGATCGCGTCAGTCCCGAGGCACCGAAAATCGCAGGCCAGCTTCAGAGCACGCTGATATCCGCCACCAGCACGGTGCCGGTCACCGACCTGTGATGTAGAGCCGGTCGCGGTTCTCGCCGCCGATCGCGACATTGGTGCAGCTTTGGCCGGCGCAGGACTTGATGCGGGCGATCCATTCGCCGTTCGGCGCGAACACGAAGACATGGCCGAGCGAGGCATGCGCCGACGAACAGCCGGCCCGCGCTGTCCATGGTCATGCCGTCGGGGCCGCTCGGCCCGAACGGTCGAGCAGAAGCGGCCGACCTTGGAGACGCTGCCGTCCTTCATGAACGGCGCGCGCCAGACCGCATTGTCGCGGGTCATCGCGACGAACAGCACGCGTCTCGCTGGGATCGAGCACCAGGCCGTTGGGGCTGATGCCGGTATCGATCAGGCAGTCGAGCCGGCCGCCGGTCGCGAGCCGATAGACCCGCCCGGTCGGATCGTGCAGGCCGGTCTGCCCCTGGTCGGTGAAATAGATGTCGCCGTTGCCGGCGATATGCAGGTCGTTGCAGCCGCTTGAACGATTCGGAGTTGCGCGCGGTCAGCACCTGCTGCATCCGCCCTGCCCGCGCGTCGAGCTCCATGATGCCGTGCCTGTAGTCGGCGACCAGGATGCGTCCGTCGCGGCCGATCTTCAGCCCGTTGGGCCAGCCGTCATATTCTGACGACCAGCGACCATTTCCTGTCCGGCGCGATCCTGAAGATGCGCCCGAACGGGATATCGACGATGTAGAGATTGCCGTCGGCATCGAATGACGGGCCCTTCGATGAAGCAATCGGTCGGCTGCGCCCGGCCGGTTGGCGTCGGCCCATTCGGTGCGCACCTTGCGCCGGAATTCGTCGGGCATCGCCGAGAAGATTTCGGTCTGGATCAGCTTGCGGCGGCGTTTCCAGATACATCATTTTCTTGGTTTCACCTGTGATGGCAGAACAGGCGCACCATAGATGAGGTGATGGCAGGCGTCGATTGGCTCATCGTCATTGCGGGGAGCGCAGCGACGAAGCAATCCATGCCCCGCCAGTGGCATGATTGGATTGCTTCGCCTTGCGCTACGGCAATGACGCTCGTGCAATGACGCTGGAGCGCCCTAGCTCGCCGCCGCCAATTGCTGCGGCACGGCACTCGGCGCGGTCTGCGCGATCAGCCGCTTCAGTTCCGGAATGCAGGAGCCGCAATTGGTGCCGGCTTTCAGCTTGCGCGCCGATCTCGGCGGCGGAATGCGCGCCCGCCGGCGATGGCATCGCAGATCGTGGTGCGGCCGACGCCGAAGCAGGCGCAGACGATCGGGCCGGCATTGGCAAGGCCGTCCGCCGATTTGCCCGACAGCAGCATGCGGCGCTGGTCGTCGCTCGAGCGTATCGGCGGCGAACAGGCCCTTGACCACGTTCCAGTCGCCGGCGTCGCGCGCCGGCCCGATGAACAGGCAGGTCTCGATGCGATCGCCGGCAAAGGACGCGCGCGCGATAGACGCCGCCGCCAAAATCCTTGTATTCGGCGAGATCGTCGCCGGCGATCGATTCCGAGCCAGGATTGCCAGCCCGCAAGATCGGCATTGTCGGCGAGCAGATAGCCGTAGCCGCCGTTGACGGCGACGCGCGCCCACCAGGCATGCGCGGGCAATTCGAGCGGCTTGCGCGACAGCGCAAAGCCGCGGAACGACGTATTCGTACGGCGCGATCGACGCCGGCGTCGCCTTGTTCTCGGGCTGGCCGGAGAACGGATCGGTGATGGGCGCCACCAGCGCGCCGACGCGCGCGCCGGTCGCCGTTGGCCTCGCTCCAGTGGATCGGCGCGAACAGCATGCCGCGCTGCTGCCGCTCGCTGACGACGACCCGCAGCGTGCATTGCCCGTAGTCGGTGGTGACGCGCGCAAAGTCGCCGTCGGTGACGCCGTATCTCAGCGGCATCGTCGGGATGCACCTCGACGAACGGCTCCGGCAGATGCTGGCCGAGCCGCGGGCTCAGCCCGGTGCGGGTCATGGTGTGCCACTGATCGCGGATGCGGCCGGTGTTGAGCCGCAGCGGGCGCGCGGCCGTGGTCTCGGTGCGCAGCGCCGGAATTTCCGGCGCGATGAAACGCGCGCCTTGCGGTCGTTGGCGAAGAAGCCGCCCTCGGCGAAGAAGCGCGCCTGCGGCTGCGCGTCCAGCCGCGATCGGCCACTGCACCGGCGCCATCGCGTCGAAAGCCTCGTCCGACAGCGACTTCAACGCGCCGATATCGAAATCGCGCTCGCCGTCGTTCTCGAACGCCGAGAGCGCGGCGTGCTCGCGGAAGATGTCCGCGGCCGAGTTGAAGTCGAACGCCGCGCCAAAGCCGAGCCGCTTGGCGACCTCGCCGATGATCCACCAATCCGGCTTCGCTTCGCCCGGGCGACGTCGAGGAACGCGCGCTGCCGCGAGATGCGCCGTTCCGAATTGGTCACGGTGCCGGATTTCTCGCCCCAGGCCTGCGCCGGGAACAGCACATGCGCGCCGGCATCGACGGTGTCGTTGGAGCGTCACGTTCTCGGAGACCACGAACAGTTCGAGCTTCTTCAGCGCCTCGCGGGCGGCGTCGGCGTTCGGCAGCGACACCGCCGGATTGGTGCCCATCACCCACAGCGCCTTGATCTCGCCGCGCGCGATCGCCTCGAACATCTGCACCGCCTTCAGCCCCTCATGGGTGGCGATGCGCGGCGCCTTCCAGAACCGGCGCACGCGGTCGATGTCCGGCGGCGTGAAACCCATATGGGCGGCGAGCTGGTTGGCGAGCCCGCCGACCTCGCGGCCGCCCATCGCATTGGGCTGCCCGGTCAGCGAGAACGGCGACGCGCCGGGCTTGCCGATCCGTCCCGTCGCGAGGTGGCAATTGAGGATGGCATTGACCTTGTCGGTGCCCTGCGCCGACTGGTTGACGCCTTGCGAATACAGCGTGACCGACGCGCGGCGTGTTGGCAAACATCTGGAAGAACGCCGCGACGTCCTGCTCGGACAGACCCGTCGCCAGCGCGGTCGCGCCGACGCTGCCGGCCATGCTGCGCGCGCGCGCGCGATCGCGTCCTCGAAGCCGGTCGTGTGGCGTTCGATATAATCGCGGTCGAGCGCGCCGTTGTCGGCGAGGTGCACCAGCAAGCCGCAGAACAGCGCGGTGTCGGTGCCGGGCTTCAATCCCAGGAACAGGTCGGCATCGCCCGCGGTATCGGTGCGGCGCGGATCGATCACCACGATGCGCGCGCCGCGCTGCTGCTTGTTGGCGAGCATGCGCTGGAACAGCACCGGATGGCACCAGGCCGCGTTGGAGCCGACCAGCACCAGCAGATCGGCCTCGTCGAGATCCTCGTAACAGCCCGGCACGGTGTCGGCGCCGAAGGCGCGGCGGTGGCCGGCGACCGACGAGGCCATGCACAGCCGCGAATTGGTATCGACATTGGCGCTGCCGAGAAAGCCCTTCATCAGCTTGTTGGCGACGTAATAATCCTCGGTCAGCAACTGGCCGGAGAGATAGAACGCGACCGCGCCGGGGCCGTCGCGCGCGATGATGTGCTGAAAGCGGTGCGCGACATGGTCGAGCGCGTCGCTCCAGGCCACCCGCTCCATGGTGCCCTTGTCGCAGCGGATCATCGGATAGCAGCAGCCGGTTCTCCAGGCCCGAGCGTCTCGCCGAGCGCCGAGCCCTTCGAGCACAGCCGGCCGAAATTGGCGGGATGCTCGGGGTCGCCGGAGATCGCCGCGCCGCCCTGCCGTCCGGCGTCGCCAGCACGCCGCAGCCGACGCCGCAATAGGCGCAGGTGGTGCTGGTGGCGCGCAGGTGCGGATCGACGGCGGTCATGGCAGCAACCGGCTCATGCCGCCTCTGACGGATCGCGAGCGAGCGGCCGAACATCATGTCGGCGCGAATGCGGCGCGATCGGCTGCCGGTTGCGGATCAGTTCGAGATACCAGAGCGCGTCGCCGACATCGCCGATCAGCACCGCGCCGGTCAGCCGCCCGTCCGCAATCACCAGCTTCTTGTAGGTGCCGTGATTGATGTCGATGAGCACGATGCGTCTCGCTGCCGTCAGCGCCGATGAAATCGCCGGCGGAGAACACGCTGACGCCGGAGACCTTCAGATTGGTCGCCACGACGCTGCCGCCATAGGAAGCGCTCTCGCCGGCGAGATGCCGCGCCAGCACCCGCGCCTGCTCGTAGGCCGGCTCGACCAGGCCGTAACAGATGCCGCGATGCTCGGCGCATTCGCCGATCGCAAAGACATCCGGCGCGCCGGTCTGCAGATGGTCATCGACGACGATGCCGCGGTTGACGGCAATGCCGGCCTCTTTCGCCAACGCGATGTTCGGCCGGATGCCCGGCGGCGAAAATCACCGCATCGGCATCGATGCCGGCGGCCATCGGTCAGTTCGACGCCCTCGACGCGCGTCTCGCCATGGATGCGCGCGGTGTTGGCGTTGAGCAGGATCTCGATGCCCTTGCGCTCGACCAGCGATTTCAGCAGTTCCGCGGCCGGCGCATCGAGCTGGCGCTCCATCAGCCGGTCCATCAGATGAACCAGCGTCACCGGCGCGCCGGCCTTGGCGAGCCCGTAGGCCGCTTCCAGTCCGAGCAGTCCGCCGCCGACCACGACCACGCGCTTCTTCTGCGCGGCCAGCGCCAGCAGCAGATCGACGTCGCGGCTGTCGCGAAACGTATGCACGCCGGCAAGATCGGCGCCGGGCACGTTCAGCCGCAGCGCCGACGAGCCGGTGGTCAGCACCAGCTTCGAAAACGCGATGCTTTCTTCGTTCGCGATCTTGAGCTTCGCGGCGGCCGACATCGATCTCGGTGGCGACGCAGCCATATTTCAGCGTGACGCCGCGGTCGCGCCACCATGACGCCGGCCTGCAGCTCGATATCGTGCGAGGCGGTCTCGCCGGCGAGCACCGACGACAGCAGCACGCGGTTATAGGCGAGCCGCGGCTCGTCGCCGATCACGGCGATGGCGTAGCGCCCGAGCGCGACCCTGGTCAGTTCGTCGACCAGGCGCGCGGCAGCCATTCCGTTGCCGACGATGACCAGCGGTTCACTCACGGCGTATCCTTACTCGGCGGCTTGCGCGCCGCCGTAGGCTTCCGAAATCATGTAGCCGGACAGCGTGCCGTAGGCCGCGGTCCAGGCGGCGGCGACGTCCGGGCGTCCAGGCGTCGCCGAGCCCCTTTTCCAGCGTCCACAGCAGGGCGCCGCCGACGACGGGATAGTGCTCGGCCTTGGCGCCGTAGCTGACGTGACGCTTGGCGAGCGCGCTCGCGGCCGGCAGCACCGATCTCGAGATTGCTGAGTCCGTTCACGACGACGGCGAGCGTCGCCATCAGTTTCTTGCGCTGCTCGGTCATGTCGGCCGGAAACATCGCCTTGCACCGCGGGCGCGACTTCGAACAGGCGATCGTAGAAACATCACCGCGGCCTGCTCGGAAATCGGCGCCACCTTGGCGAAACTTTCCTGAACCAGTTTGACTTGTCGACGGATTCATCTAAAACTCTCCTCGGATGTGCTAAGCGTCGAATTGGTCGGTGCCGACGGCAGGATCGGTTCAACATCAGACCTCCGTGACACATGGATAAGTCTTACGCCGCCTCGACGAAGCGATGCCGCTCGTAGAGGAATTCGAGCACGCGCTGCCGGCACTTGAGGTAGCCGGGGTTGGTCGCGAGCTCGAGCCGCTTGCGCGGCCGCGCCAGCGGCACTTCCAGCACCTCGCCGATCCGCGCGCTCGGGCCGTTGGTCATCATCACGATGCGGTCCGACAGCAGCACGGCCTCGTCGACGTCGTGGGTGATCATCAGGATGGTGTTGCCGAGCTTCTGATGCAGCGCCATCACCGAGTCCTGCAGATGCGCGCGGGTCAGCGCGTCGAGCGCGCCGAACGGCTCGTCGAGCAGCAGCACCTTCGGCTCCATCGCCAGCGCGCGCGCGATGCCGACGCGCTGCTTCATGCCGCCGGAGATTTCCGACGGGCGCTTGTCCTTGGCATGCGCCATCTGCACGAGGTTGAGATTGTGCATCACCCAGGCGTCGCGCTCGGCGCGGGTCTTGCTCGACGAGAACACCTTGTCGACGCCGAGCCTGACGTTTTCGTAGACCGTCAGCCACGGCAGCAGGCTGTGGTTCTGGAACACCACCGCGCGATCCGGCCCCGGCGAATTGACCTCGCGGTTTTCCAGCAGCACGCAGCCATTGGTGGCGTCGGTGAGGCCGGCGACGATGTTGAGCAGCGTGGACTTGCCGCAGCCGGAATGGCCGATGATCGAGACGTATTCGCCCTTCTCGATCGTCAGGTTGATGTCCTTCAGCACCTCGGTCGTGGCGTTGCCGCGGGTGAAGGTCTTGTCGATGTGGTCGAGCTTCAGATAGGCCTGCATGACATGTTCCTTCAGCTCAGCGGCGGTGCCGCGGGTCACGATCTTGCGCCAGTCCCGCGATCATGCGGTCGAGCACGAAGCCGATGATGCCGACATAGAACAGCGCCAGGATGATTTCGCTGATGTGCGAGGAATTCCAGGCATCCCAGATGAAGAAGCCGATGCCGACGCCGCCGATCAGCATTTCCGCCGCGACGATCGCAAGCCAGGACAGGCCGATGCCGATGCGCAGGCCGGTGAAGATGTAGGGCGCCGCCGCCGGGATCATGATCTTGGAGAAGAACTCCAGCGGATTGAGCTGCACCACGGCCGCGACGTTGCGGTAGTCCTGCGGGATGTTGCGGATGCCGACCGCGGTGTTGATGATGATCGGCCAGATCGAGGTGATGAAGATCACGAAGATCGCCGAGGGCTGGCCGTCGCGGAACGCCGCGAGCGACAGCGGCAGCCAGGCCAGCGGCGGAATGGTGCGCAGCACCTGGAACAGCGGATCGAGCCCGCGCATCGCCCAGACCGATTGCCCGACCAGCGTGCCGAGCGCGATGCCGGCGATCGCCGCCAGCGAATAGCCGAGCGCGACGCGCTGAAGGCTGGCGGACAGATGCCAGAACAGGCCCTTGTCGATGCCGCCACGATCGAAGAACGGATCGAAGATCAGCTCCTTGGTGTCCTTGAAGACCGCGCGACGGCGGCGGCAAGCGTCGAACCGGCGCGCCGGCAGACCAGTTCCCAGAACAGCATCAAGCAGCGCGAGCACGATCAGCGGCGGCACCACGCGCACCGCGGTCTCCTTCGCCATCTTGATGTATTTCTCGGCGCGCGGCGGCCGCTTCGGCGTCATCGTCACGACCGGCGCCGCCGCTGCGGCGCAGGCGCCGATCGTGGCCGGCTTCGGTCTTCATTGCAGGCATATTCATCGAAAGTGCATCTCCGTGTTGCAAGGACGGGCCGCACGCGCATGCGCGCGGCCCGCTCAGATCAGACCTCAACACGCTTGATGGACAGCGACTTCAGATACGCCGCCGGATTTTCCGGATCGAACACCTTGCCGTCGAAGAAGGTCTCCTTGCCGCGCGAGGTCGAGGCCGGAATATCGGCAGCGGCAACGCCGAGCTCCTTGGCGGCCTCGCTTCCAGAGGTCCTCGCGGTTGACCTTGGCGATCAGCGCCTTGGTGTCGTAGCCCGCTTCGTACTTGCCCCAGCGGATATCCTCGGTGAGGAACCAGAGGTCGTGGCTCTGGAACGGATAGGAGGCGTGGTCGGCCCAGAACCGCATGATGTGCGGGCTGTTCTCGACCACCTTGCCGGTGCCGTAGTCGAACTTGCCCTTGACGCGATCGGTGACGTCCTCGACCGGGCAGTTGATCCACTGCCGCTTGGCGCAGATCGCCGCGACTTCCTCGCGGTTTTCCGGCTTCTCGCACCACTGCTGCGCTTCCATCACCGCCATCAGCAGCGCCTTCGCCGCCTTCGGATATTTGTCGACATAGGCGGCGCGCATGCCGAAGCGATTTCTCCGGATGCTTGTTCCAGAGTTCGCCGGTGGTGATCGCGGTGTAGCCGATGTCCTGATGGATCAGCTGCAGGTTCCACGGCTCGCACGACGCAGAAGCAATCCATGGTGCCGACCTTCATGTTGGCGACCATCTGCGGCGGCGGCACCACGATGGTTTCGATGTCCTTGTCGGGATCGATGCCGCCGGCGGCGAGCCAGTAGCGGATCCACAGATCGTGGGTGCCGCCCGGGAACGTCATCGCGGCCTTGATCGACTTGCCGGAGGCCTTCTTCTTGTCCAGCGCCACCTTGAACGGCGCGGTGTCGACGCCGACCTTGATGTCGCTGTATTCCTTGGCGACCGAGATGCACTGGCCGTTCGAGATTGAGCCGCGCCAGGATGTACATCGGCGTCGGCTGGTTGTTCTGCGTCACCTTGCCGGACGAGATCAGATACGGCATCGGGGTCAGGATATGCGCGCCGTCGATGCCGTTGCCTTCCGAGCCGAGCACGAGGTTGTCGCGCGTGGTGCCCCACGAGGCCTGCTTCTGCACCTCGACGTCGGGCATGCCGTATTTGGCGAAGATGCCCTTCTCCTTGGCGACGAACAGCGGCGACGCGTCGGTCAGCGCGATGAAGCCGAGCTTGGCGGCCTTCACTTCGGGACCCGCGCCTTGCGCGAAGCGCGCCGGCGGGAAATTCAGCTTGGCCGCGGCGAGCAACGCGGCCGTTCCGCCGGTCGCCTTCAGGATCTGGCGGCGGCTGAGGCCACGGCGGAGGTCTGGATCGGTGGGCTTCGTCATGGGTATGCTGTCGTCCTTTGCGTCTGAATGGCCGTCCGTCTGGTGCCGCCGCGCGAGGCGCATAGAGGCGCGTTCCGGGGAGGCCCCAGTCTGGCGGCGATCACAATTCGGATGATTGGTTTCGAGGGACGGCTTCAATGGCGTCGGCACAAACTATTCAAGCTTCGTGCCAAGCCGCCGCAACGCAAAAACTTATAAATTATAAATGGTTAGATGGTCTGCGCGATGCGGCACCCACGGATGCGCATCGCATCCAAAATTTGCGATTCGCTCAATTCTTGTGCGGCGCACAAGAAATGAGCAGATGCGCTAAACCGGCGTTTTCAGGCGTCCTCGGTGACCTTCCGCCATCATCGGCTTCGGCGCGGTTCCGTCACCCGGCTTCATGCCGGAATTCGTAGGTCATCAGATGCCAGGGCGCGGTCGCCGGCTTGCCGTCCGGCATCGTGCGGATCGGTGCGCTTTTCGATCTTGGCGACCAGCTCGTCCTTGACGCCCGAACACCACGTCGGAATCGAGATATTTGTCGCCCTCCATGAAGACGTGCGTGATCAGCGGCTCGTAGCCGGGCGCATTGACCAGGAAATGCACATGCGCCGGCCGCATCGCGATGACGCCGGGTCTGGATGATCATCTCGCCGACCGGACCGTCGGTCGGGATCGGATAGCTGCACGGCAGGATGGTGCGGAAGAAGAACCGGCCATCGGCGTCGGTGATGAAGCGCGCCCGCGACGACGGCCCCTGCGTCGCATAGGACGGCTTCTGTGAATCGTAGAAGCCGTCGTCATCGGCGTGCCAGACGTCGACCGGAACGTTCGCCAGCGGCTTGCCCTTGAGATCGGTGACGCGGCTCTGCACGAACATCCGCTCGCCCGGTCAGATTGGCCGAGATATCGGTGCCGTGCGGCATCACCTTGTGTTCGCCGACATAGAACGGGCCGAGCACGGTGGTCTCGGTGGCGCCCTCGCGTTCGCGATGGTTGACCGCATCGACCAGCATCGAGACGCCGAGCACGTCGGACAGCAGGATGAATTCCTGGCGGATCGAGGTGCATTTCTGGCCGGTGCGGGTCAGGAAATCGATCGCGTAGCTCCCATTCCTCGAAGGTGAGATCGGTCTTGCGGACGTAATCGTGCAGCGACTTCACCAGTTCCTGCAGCAGGAATTTGGCGCGCGGGTCCGGCGTGTCCTCAAAGCTGCGGATCACGGCGGCGGTCAGTTCGGTCTCGTTGAATTGGGGCATTTTTGCTGTCCTGCAGGGTGCGCGATGGCTGGCGCAAGCCTACACCAGCGGTCCCGGCCGGGGTAAGCGGCAGGCGGTTGGAACAGGGCACACTTTTCGGCTATCAAGGCCTCACTCGCCAGCCGGAGATCAGTCCCGATGTTAGCCCCTGCCCCCGCCTCGCCCGAATCCGCCGGCATGTCCAAGGCCGCGCTCGACCGCCTCGAAGATCATCTGAAGCAGCGCTACATCGATGCCGGCCGCTTTCCGGGGACGCAGCTCCTGGTCTACCGCCGCGGCAAGATCGTCCACTGCGACCGTGCAGGGCTTTGCCGACGTCGAGCGCAAGGCGCCGGTCAAGGACGACACCATCTTCCGCATCTATTCGATGACCAAGCCGATCACGAGCGTGGCCTTCATGATGCTGGTCGAGGAAGGCCGCGTCGCGCTCGACGAGCCCGTCCACAAATACATCCCGGAATGGAAGAACCTCGGCGTGTTCCAGGCCGGCATCTGCGCCGGCGTTTCTGACCAAGCCGCCGTCGCGGCCGATGCTGATCGTCGACCTGCTGCGGCACACTTCCGGCCTCACCTACGGCTTCCAGCAACGCTCCAATGTCGACGCCGCCTATCGCGAGAAGAAGATCGGCGAGGTCGTGAAGGCCGGCACGCTGCAATCGATGATCGACGACCTCGCCAAAATTCCGCTGGAGTTTTCGCCGGGCGAAGCCTGGAACTATTCCGTCTCCACCGACGTCATCGGCTATCTCGTCGGCAAGATCAGCGGCAAGCCGTTCGAGCAGTTCCTGAAAGAGCGCATCTTCGATCCGCTCGGCATGAACGACACCGACTTCTTCGTGCCGGCCGACGAAGGCCGCATCGTCTTCGCGGCGTGCTATTCGGCCGACCGAAGGCGGCATGACGCGCCACCGAGCGCAAGGCACCTGACGCTGCAGGACGATCCGGCCACGAGTTCGTTCCTGTCGCCGCCGTCGCTGCATCTCCGGCGGCGGCGGATTGTGCTCGACCGCGGCCGACTATCTCACCTTCTGCCGCGCGCTGCTCAATGGCGGCGAACTCGGCGGCGTCAGGCTGCTCGGCCCGAAGACGCTGGCAGCTGATGACGTCGAACCATCTGCCCGGCGGACTGCGATCTGCCGGCAATGTCGCGCTCGCTGTTCAGCGAGGCCGACCTATAACGGCATCGGCTTCGGCCTCGGCTTCTCCGTCACGATGAACCCGGCGCAGACGCTGATCCCCGGCAGCGCCGGCGAATATAGCTTGGGGCGGCGCGGCGACGACGTCGTTCTGGATCGATCCGGCGGAAGAGCTGATCACGATCTTCATGACCCAGGTGCTGCCGTCGAGCGCCTATCCGCTGCGGCGCGAGCTGCGCACCATGGTCTATGCGGCGATCACCGACAGCAATATCTGAAGCGGATATCTCGTTCCGCGGCGTGCGCGCCGGCGCCGCGGAACTGAAGACTGCACCGATTATTTCAGCATCTCCGGCACGATCAGGCGCGGCAGGAACAGCGACACGCTCCGGCCAGACGATCAGCGCCGCCAGCACCAGCAGCATCGGCACCAGCATGATCAGCGTGTCCTTGAGCGCATAGCGCAGCCGTACGCCCGCGATCGCGCATGCGATCATCAGGCAAAGGCCGTACGGCGGCGTCACCAGTCCGAACGCCAGCGAGACGATCGAGATGATCGCGAACTGCACCGGGTGCAGATCGACCGACCTGCGCCAGCGGCTCCAGCACGGTGCCGACGATCACGATCGCCGGAATGGCGTCGAGGAAGCAGCCGACCACCAGAAAGCAGAACGCGATGAAGAAGCCCGCCGCAATCGGTCCCATGCCCCAGGTCGAGACGTTGGCCAGCAGCGCCTGCGGGATCTTGTAGTAGGCCAGCAGCCAGCCGAATGCGCTGGCGGTGCCGACGCAGAACAGCGCGACGCCGGCCAGGCGCCCGGTGTCGAGCAAGGCCTTGTAAAGCTCCTTCGCGCCGGTTTCCCGGTAGAAGAAGGTCGACAGCGCCACGGAATACAGCACCGCGACGCAAGCGGACTCGGTCGCGGTGAACCAGCCGAGCAGAATGCCGCCGACAATGATGAACGGCGTCACCAGCGCCGGAATCGAGCGCCAGATCGCGCAGCGCATCTCGACCCAGCTGGACTTTGGATAGGTCGGATAGCCGCGTCGGACCGAATAGACGTGCACGGTCACCATCTGCGCGCCCGCGATCAACAGTCCCGGGATGATGCCCGCCAGATACATCGCGGCGATCGATGTCGAGATCAGCCCGCCCCACACGATCATCAGGATCGACGGCGGGATGATGACCGCAAGCACCGCCGACACCGCCGTGATGGCGATGGAGAACGAGAGGTCGTAACCTTCCTTGGTCTGGGCATCGATGAAGATCTTCGACTGGCTCGCCGCATCCGCCGTCGAGGAGCCGGAGATGCCGGCGAAGAACACCGACAGCACGACGTTGATCTGCGCCAGCGAGCCCGGCCAATGCCCGACCATGCGCGCGCGAAAGCGCCACCAGGCGGTCGGTGATGCCGCCGATGCTCATCAGGTTTGCCGTCAAGCAGGAAGAACGGCACCGACAGCAGGATGAAGGAATTGTAGGCGTTGAAGGTTTCCTGCGCGAGCATCATCATCGACAGCCGCGGCTCGATCAGCAGGATCGGCAGGCATGCGAGCCCGAGCGCGAAGGCGACCGGAACACGCAGGATGAGCAGCAGCCGATGAAGACACCGAACAGGACCATCGCAGCCTGGCCGGCGGAAAGGACATTGCCGCTCATCGCTTCGCTCCGAACAGGATCCGCGCTTCATCGACGAATCTGTTCGCCCGCGAACACGATCCATGTGAAGCCCGCCACCGGCCATGCGACGTGAATCAGCCAGAGCGGCAGGTCGGCCAGCTCCGACGTTCGGTTCCAGGCAAACCGCGTGAACTCGAGACCCGCCCACACGAACACCAGCGCCAGCGCCAGGATGCCGAGGCGCGCCACGATCCGCACCGCGGCCTCAGACCGCCGCGACAGATCGGGCCACACGTCGACTTCGAAATGCTGCGCCTCCCTGACGCCGACCATCGCCCCGATCATGATGGTCCAGACGAACAGGAACCGCGCCATCTCCTCGGTCCAGATGTAGGACGGAATGAAGGGGGTGTAGCGCGAGATGATTTGCAGCGTGACGGGAATGACCAGGATGCCGACGCAGGCCGCCAGCAGGATTTCCAGCAATTTGGCATAGAAGGCCGTCACTCGCCGCCACAGCGACGGGTTGGAGGCAAGCGGTAGTTCGGTCATTGGCGCCCCGCGCGGTAACAGTCATCAAGCGGGGCAAGCCGCGAAGCTTGCCCCGAAACTCGGTCTGCGATGCGCAGGCTCAGGCGACGTTGATCTTTTCGAAGATGCCTTCGGCGCCGATTTCCTTGGCGTAGGTGGCCATCACGGGATCGGCGAGCTTCTTCATGGCGTCGCGTTCCTCGAACGGCACGCGCTTGAGCTTGCCGGCCTTCTCCAGCGCATCGAGCTTGGTGACTTCCTCGCTCGATCTCGAGCTGCCGGCCGAAATCGCCGGCCTCCTTGCCCGCCTTCATGATTGCGTCCTGCAACTCCTTGGGCAGGGTCTTCAGCGTCTTCACCGAGAAGCAGATCGGCCGGATCGACACCGCGTGCTGGGTCAGATTGAGATGCGGCGCGACTTCGTAGAACTTCATCGCCTCGACGCCGGCGGCCTCGTTTTCGCCGGCCGCGATCACGCCATTCTGGATGGCGTTGTAGACTTCGTTGTAGGCGATGACGGTCGGGCTCATGCCAACGGCCGCGAATGTCTTCGACCAGATCGGCGCGCCCTGCACGCGCACCTTGAGGCCCTTGAGATCGGCCAGGTTCCTGAGCGGCTTGTTGGCGAATATGTTGCGAATGCCGCCGCCGGCATAGCCGATCAGCATCGACCTCGGCCTTCGCTGCGACTTCGTCGGCGATCGGCGCCAGGATGTTCGCTTCGACGCACCTTGTTCATGTGCTCGATGCCCTTGAACACGAACGGCGCATCGATGAACGGCGCCGCCTTGGCGAAGGTCGACATGTGGGCCGGAGAGACGATGCCGTAATCGACCGCCTTGCCCTGCGACATGTACTCGAAATACTGCTTCTCGAGACCGAGCGACGAGTTCTTGTGCAGCGTGAAATTGACGGGCTTGCCGTAATATTTCTGCACCAGCTCTTCGAACCTGACGCAGCGCCCTGGTGAAGGCGTGATCGTCGTTGAACTGCACGGCGCCGTTCAGCGTGACAGGCGCCTGCGCCTTAAGGATGGATGGCATTCCAAAGACGCCGGCTGCTGCTGTCGCACCGAGCCCGGCCAGTACCGATCTGCGCTTCATAGGTTTCCCTCCCTGTGCCCCGCCCTTGTACCGGGTCGTGGACTCTGCCGACGGTGCGGCTCCAGCCTGCAAGCGTATGCAAAGAGTGCTGCTGTGGAAGCTAATACGCGGAAATCGGACAGCATCCGACTGCGGCAATCTGCGCACCTTGGTCCGGGTGGCCGTCACCGACACCACCATTGGAAGTGATTCGCGGCGCACACGCCGGCCCCGCGGCGTCGTCTGCACAGTGACCAGCGCGCTCGACTATGAGAGCTGAGCTGACCGAAATTCCGCAGCTCGCGATCTTCGTGCTCGGCGTGCTCGGCGGCGTGATGGCGCTTGCATGCGGTGCCGAGCATCCCGGCCATCGGCCTCGTGCTGGTGCTGTCGGTCGACTGGTTCATCGGCATGGCGCGCGCGCTCGGCAATCTGATCGGCAACTGCGTCGCGACCGTCGTCGATCGCGGCCTGGGAAGGCGATCTCGACCGCGACAGAGGCGCGGCGCGTGCTCGACGGCGCCGAACTGGTGGACGTCACGGCGGCTATGCGCTGGATCGCCGGCATCGCGCGACAACTGGTCGCATCCACCGAGGGGGTGGATGGCGTTCCGGACCGGGAGGATTTTATGCCAAAGCTTAAGCTCGGGAGGCGCGCCGTCTACTTGATGAGCTTCAGGTAAGGCGGCAGCCGCTGGCCCTGGCCTATTTCGCTTTCCTGTGCGCGGCCAGGTCGTCCAGCACCATCAGTTCGCACAGGGCTTTCAGTTCCGAATCCGACACCTGATGGAGTTCCATCCGGAGCTCGAGAATGGCCAGTGACAGCAATCGTCCCGTTTCCGGACTGGCTTTGTCCGCCAGGAACGCCCGGCACTCCTCCAGCGTTGCGAGAAGCGACAGCAGACGTTCCTCGGAATGAGCCACCGGCATTTTATCAGTCTCCGAGCTTGCAAGGTAAATTGGGAGGCGGTCCGGTTCGTCGTTTCATGAGCCTCTCCGCGAAAAGGCGCTAAAATAATTCGGCCGCTGGCACGAAATAGACCGTGTGAGAGCCTGCGCTGATGATCCAGAACTTTTGCGCAATTGTCCAGCGCGCTATTGATCTGAAAATCGCATCGAGGCCTGCTGTATTTTCTAAAATATGACGGTTGAGCCGTTCGCCCGGCACAAGCTGCCGGAGTCCTGAGGAAAACCGGAAGTGCCGTTTCCGGGCCTGCAACCTTTCCGGGAGGTCAGTATTAGTACCAAGTGCCCAGACGCCAGCCAATAAGTATGCTTCCAAAGTCTGTGGGCCATTGAACTCGCGGTGGTTGTGGTTTGTCGAATAGTTTGCCAAATGTAGGGATGCGGGGTTTTGGTAAATTTGCCCCGGGCACCAATGGCAGAAGGTCGCCAACAGTGCCGGTATCAGGATGCCTCCAGTTCGCATATGCGTTTGGCTGCCATCCCGCAATCTACCTCGATATCCCGTGGTTCTAGATGACGAACTCACGATCCTGACGAACTTAACGCGGTAAATACGGATGAATCCCTGACCTGGTTGTCGAGGGCTTCCCGATCGAAGGGCGGTAAAACCAGAATGAAGAGATCAGCCGCAAAGAAGATGAAGCAGCGCAGTGCCGGCAAACCCGACATTGAGTTGGGCAAGCGGATACGCCTGCGCCGTGTGGAGCAGAAGATCTCGCAGGCGGAGCTCGGCGACAAGCTGGGCGTCAGCTTCCAGCAGGTTCAGAAGTACGAGAAGGGCGTGAACCGCGTCGGCGCTGCTCGTCTTCAGCAGATCGCCACCGCGCTCGACGTGCCCGTCACGTTCTTCTACGACGGCGACGGCAAGGCGCGCGAAGTCGAAAGCCTCCTCTTCCTCGACAGCGCCTTCAGCCTCCGGCTGCTGCGCGCCTACAGCAAGATCAAGGACCAGACGGTGCAGCGTCAGCTGGTGTCCCTGATGGAGTCGATCGCCGCCAACGAAGACTGATCGATTGCTCCGTGCTTTCGCGCGAACTGGGGGCCGGTTCGCGCGAAGAAAACACGTGTAACAAACAGCACGTGAAACAAACAACGCGTCAACAAACAGAGCCCGGTTCTGATCACATCAGAACCGAATGGCCTTTTCCCCGATTCACTTTTCAAACAGCCGAAAACGCGACTTCGCGTTCCCGCGGCTCGTTGCGCCCGAGTCTTGCTGAAACCTCTCGCCCTCGGAAATGAGAGGGCGCAGGGAATGCCGGATGCGCGCTGCACCCGCGGTCTCGTGTGCAATGTGCACAAGAAATGCGCACACGAGCATACAGGTTCAGCGGAGGCAATCCGGCATTCCCTGCGCAATGGTTTTACGGCTTACTATCGCGCTCTCCCCGGTGACCGGCTTTGTTGCCACCGTCGCTCCTGCGAAGCTTGCTTCCGCAGAACTTGACGCCAGCATCGGGGCGTCAGGACCACACGACTTCGCCGTCCGCTTCAGCGCGCGTTCGTCATTCGCAGCTATCCGCGTCCACCGCATCCCACCGCGCGTTCGTGACGATCGCGAGCCGCCCCTCTTATCGGGTGAGACGGGCGGATTCAAATCACTGATTTGCCCGACGGCGTAAAGCGGAATATTTTTGCGCGAAGGGCTGGACAGACTTTGGTGATTTGCCCGTCGGGTTATTTTGTCGCACGCTGTCGTCCATTTCTGCCCTTGCACCTAAAGCGACGCAGCTTGTGATCGCAGGTCTGTAGGTGGGTTAGCGACATCCGCTGTAGCCGGATGGAGCGGCGATGTCCGTTCTTGCGGCAACGCGGAAGAGCATATGCTCGTCACCGGAGCTTTTCAGCTTTGACCCAACGCGGACATTCGACGCTTGGATGTCTCCCTTAAAGGTTCTACGCTGTAGTGATACACAGCAGGGGCACGCACCGATGCGGCGGCGGTACCTCATTGCAATAATTGCTGGCATTGCGGCTTTGCCGCTCGCGGCGCTCGCGCAGCAGGCTGTTCCCTCGATCGCGCCGCAGGTTCACGAGGAGATGTGGGCGATTCCCTCCTCGCCTGTGCCGATGCTCGCCTATTTGATCCGACCCGTTGGGGGCGGTCCATTTCCACTCGTCGTGATGAACCATGGAGTTTCGCTTGACGCGACGGGGCGAAGCTACTTTCCCGTGATCGAATTCCGTGACGCCGCACTTTGGTTTGCGCGACAGGGCTACGTGGTGGTCGCACCTGTACGCCCTGGATATGGTGCTACGGCGATCGAAATCCCCGAGCGCGGTCTGTTCGGGGTTTTTTCTCGGGCGTGGGAAAATGTTCGGATGCTGAGTTTCGTGAAGCGGGGCTTGCCGTCGCGTCGATTGACAAGTGGGTCATCGACTACATGTCAACTCAGTCATTTATCAAGCGCAATGAGGTCATCATTGTCGGCCAATCGGGGGTGGTTGGGGGTCGATTGCGCTAGGCAGTCAAAATCCGAATCTGTGCGGGCGATCATCGGGTTTGCAGCCGGCCGCGGTGGTCGTCTCAATGGCAAACCCAACAACAACTGTGCCCCTGATCAGCTGGTCGATGCCGTTGCCGAATTCTGGCCGCACGGCGCGCGTTCCAATGTTATGGATCTACACCCGTAACGACAGTTATTTTGGACCTGATCTGTCAAAGCGGATGGCGGAAGCGTTTCGGGCCGCAGGCGGCAATGTCGAATATCATCTGTTATCCGATTTCGGAGGGGACGGCCATTTTTTGATAGACTCGGCCGATGCCGTTCAACTCTGGGCGCCTATTGTCAGCGAATTCCTGGCCAAACATCCATGAAAGGAATTGCTTTATGGACATTCGGCTTCTGTACGCTTCGGCAAGATCAGCCCGGTATCGATTCCTGGCAGCTGGATCACTTGTGGTGTTCATGGCGACCACAGTGATGAGGGTCGACGCGCAACAACTGGTGCCATTTGGCGACGTACCGGCGACCGAGAATTTTTCTGAGGCAGAGATCGCTACTCGGGGACGACAGCCAGATCGCCCGCTAACGTACGCGCCGTGGCGCAAGGTGTGTTTCAAGGCCACCCAAGAGGCCGGGTCGAAAATGGTTTGTCGCACGACCATCAACGGTAGATGGGACACGGGTCAGATCGCACTCAGAGTCGATCTGATCGAACGAGAGGGCGATCCTGTTGCTCGTCTGCAGATTTTCGTGACCCCCGGATCATTCCTGCAGCCCGGCATCAAATTGACTGTCGACCAGGGCTCGCCCATGCAAATACCCTATGTCATTTGTCTCACCAATGGTTGCGTAGCCGGAAGTGTGGCGACTGCCAGCTTCATTCATGACCTGGAGACAGGCCAGATGCTGGCCTTGGAGACCGTTAATTCCAATGTTTTGGGTGTGACCACCTCGCTTCCTCTCAAGGATTTTGCCGAAGTTCACCAGGGGGCACCGGCGCAAGTGTTTGAGCAGAGGCTTGAAGGAGATTGGGAGCAATTGGGTCGATGAAGCGTGCCACGTTCAAGTTGCGCCGGGCTTCGGCTTAGTCGTCGGCTTGATCGACCGATCCACCAGCCGAACATTCAACAGGCGCGGCTGTAGCCGCGGAGTCCAGAAGTGGACCCACTTCGACATGCCGAGACAGCCTGACGATGTCCGACCGGGGCAGCAGACATCCAGCCAAAGGCCGCGACTTCCGTTTTGACCCATCTCGGACCTGGGTTGACGATGGCAGAATGTCTGCCGTTGGGGCTAAAGTCATCACGCCCGTAGGTGTCGCGTCGGAGCGCAAGGCGGAGGGGAACAGCATGGCAGCGCGCGGATCAGGTGGACTGCTCCTTTGCGTGGGTCTCCTGCTTGCGATGCCGGCGCTGGCCGCCACGCCGGCCGACCGGGGCGAGTGCGCCGCCAGCGCCGACAAGCCCGACGTCGGGGGCGCGGCCTGCAGCCGCATCATCGACGATGCAAGCGAGTCAGGTGGCAGAACGCGTCAAGGCCTTCAAGAACCGGGGCCGCGGCTCCTTCAACAGGAAGGATTACGACCGCGCGATTGCCGACTACGGCGAGGCCATCAAGCTCAGCCCGAAGGACGCCTCGGCCTTTGCGCACCGGTGCGAGGCATACGAGAGCAAGGAGGACCACGACGCGCGCCATTGCGGATTGCACCGAGGCGATCAAGATCGATCCGAAATATGGCTGGGCCTACAACAACCGTGGCGTCGCCTACTACGGTCTGCATGAATACGACGCAGCGCTGGCCGACCACGCCGAGGCGATCAGGGTCGATTCCAGGGACGCGTGGGCCTATGCCCGCCGCGGCATGGCGTGGACGGAAAAGGGTGAATTCGACCAGGCGGTCGCCGATATCACCGAGGCGGTCACAATCGATCCGAAATACGCCTTTGGTTTCGGCCAAAGGGGTCAGGCGCTCTTCAGGAAGAGGTTGATCACGAAAAAGGCGGATGGGAGCCCGCGATCGCAGACTACAGCGAGGCAATCAAGCTCGATCCAAATCTGCTTTGGCTGTACAGCTCGCGTGGCGTTGCCTACAGCAACAATCGCCAATACGACCTCGCCGTTCCGGATTGCAGCGAGGTCATCAAGCGCGAACCCAAAAATTCCGGCGGGTACAATTGCCGCGGCGTCGCTTACGAAGGCTTGAAGGACTATCGCCGCGCGATCGCCGACTATGATCAGTCGATCAGCATCAATCCAAAGAACGGCGTGGCGTATTGGAATCGCGGCAATGCCTATGCGGCGCTGCGCAAGATCGATGACGCGATCCGCGGACTATGACCAGGCGATCGCGATAAACCCCAAGGACTTCAACGCTTTCAACTCCCGCGGCAAAGCCTACGTCGCAAAGGGTGACAGCAACCGCGCGATTGCAGATTTCACGCAAGCGATCCAGTTCGGTCCGTCCTATGTCGAGGCCTACAACAACCGCGGCCTCTCCAATGAAGTGCTGGGCCGCCGCGCCGAGGCGATCGCCGATTTCCGCAAGGCGCAATCGATCGACCCGGCCGACCGGGTCAGCAAGCAACAGCTCCGCGTGCTCGGTTTCTGACCGCGTGCCGTTCAAATTCTGCTCAAGGGGCGGACCCGCGATCCGACTCGTCCGTGCTGCGTGGCTTTTGCGACACCGATCGACGACTGGCCGTCTCGATGTCTACTCTTGAGCGCATCTCGGACGAGATTTGGAGTGCGCCCCTGAGCCGGACAGGTTGAAGTTAGTGATTTGACAGGTGTTCTGGGCTTTCGAAAGATGAAAGCCATGGCCAGACAGCAGCGTTCGCACAGCATCGAGTTTAAGCGGCAGGTGGTGCAGGAGTACATTGCTGGGGAGACCCTTTATGGGCTCGCCAAGCGGCACGATCTCTCGCGCCAGCTGATCCGCGTTTGGGTTGAGAAGTATGAAGCCGGCGGCTTGGACGCGGATGCCCAGGCTGCTGACCTCCTGCATGAATACGAAACCAAGATCGTGGCGTTGGAGCGCATGGTTGGCCGCCAGGCTCTGGAAATCGAATTTTTAAAGGGGGCGCTGAAAAACGCACCACGTCCGCGAAGCGCGACTACATCCGTCATTGCCGGCCCGACGGCGTCTCCATCGCAGAAGGATGCCGGCTAATGGGAATTGCGCGCTCGACTTTTTACGATAGGCCCGACACAGGCGCGGACGATGCGACCGTCGTTGCGCAGATGAAGTCGATTTGCGACGAGTTCGAAACTTATGGCTATCGGCGTGTTGACGCTGAGCTTCGTCATCGTGGCCTTGTGGTGAACGCCAAGAAGGTCCGCCGGCTGATGCGCGAGCATGCGCTCAATCCGCAGCCGCGCAGGCGTTTCATCGCGACGACAGACAGCGATCACAACGATCCGATCTGCCCCAATCTTGCGACGACCATGACATTGGATGGTCCGAACCAGCTTTGGGTGGCTGACATCACCTATGTCGCCATCACGACCAGCTTCGTGTACGTGGCTGTCACCCTCGATGCGTGGTCCCGTCGGGTCGTAGGTTATGCCATCAGCCGCTCGATCGATGCGCGGCTGGCAGCTGCTGCGCTCAAGGCCGCCATCAGCGCCCGCAATCCCCGCGGGGCTGCGTGCATCATTCCCCAGGTACGCCGCGAGCCACAGCAGTTCGTCGAGGAAATCCGCCGCGCTGGTCTTGTGTGGTCGCGGCTGAGCCGATCACGAGCGACGATAGTTCATGTCGCCCGGCTTGCCACGCCCCCGCTGACGCTGGCGACGCGGCTTCGCGCGTTCCCATTCGGCGCGGAAACGCCTCGGATAGCCCCTGGCCTCGCGTTTCTTTTCGGCGATTCCTCGCTTTCGCCTTCGGCATGGGCCGCAGTCTAGCCGGAAAACGGGAATGTTAGCGCGGCGTTAGCTCAGCGCGAGGTGATGTTGCCGCAGATATTTGATAATGCGAGGAAAATCAACGGCTTGCGCGTTTCTCAGCAGCGTTTTCGAGGCGAAGTGGATACCGGTTCGCGTCAAGAAAACGCGTCAAAACAAGAATCGTAGAGCTTCGGTTCTGATCCAATCAGAACCGATTATATGCTCTAGCGAAGCGTAACCCGTCGACGCGATGAAGAGAACAGTGCCCGGATTGCGGCTTCCGCGCGCGCTCTGTTCGAGCTACAAGTGCGCTCGATTCTGCCGGGCGCGCCGCGCCACGGGAACGCGATCGATCAGCGCAAGCGGATCGGCCGGCAGCCGATCGCCGCGCCAGGCCACATGCTGGTCCGGCCGCGACAACACCAGTCCGCCCGTCATAGCAAATGGCGGTGTTTGGCCGTTCGATATCGAGGACTTTCAGCGGCACGCCCTCTTGCGAGCCGCCGCCTCGAGCGCGGCGACATCGACAGCCGGAGTCGAACCTCAGACAGCGTGAACTCCGGCCCCATTGCATCGTAAAGCGAGCTGCCGTCGTCGCGCCACAGATGCGGCGTGCGGCAACCCGGCACGCGTCGACGGCGTGTAGCTGTTCATGGTGTAGGCCGGATGCTCGGCGCCGTCATAGGCGATGATCGGCGAGCGATCGTAATAGGTGCCGAAGTTGAGACCGGCGCAGGCATATTGCTGGACGTTGATCTCGTAGGCGAGCCGTCCGACCTCGCGCCGCGCCGGTCGCCCTGCGGTCCCGCATCCTCGATGTCGTCGCGGCACCGCGCCACGGCGGCGAATTTCGGCTTCGGCATGCGACATCGCGAATCGCGACACCTGGCTGGTGATCGGCCAGCGCTCCGCCTCATAGGCATCGAGAATCGAAGCCGGCGCCCAGCCGTTGAGATGAGCGGCCAGCAGCCAGGACAGGTTCATGGCGTCCGCGATCCCGGCGTTCATGCCGTAGCCGGCATAGGGCACCCAGATATGCGCGGCATCGCCGGCGATGAAGGCGCAGCGGTCGCGAAACTTGCTCGGCGATCAGCCGGCGTCCGTACCAGTCTTCCTTGGAGATGATGTCGTAGCTGAAATCCGCTCCCACGCCGAGGATGGTGCGGATGCAGGCATCGCGATCGACCGAATCGAAATCGCCCTCGCCCGGCTTCAGGTAATTGTGCACCAGCCAGCGCTCGCGGCCGTCGATCGCATACACCATGCCCGAGCGCCGCGGATTGATGGCGCCGGTGCCCCAGGCGCGATCGCTGCTGCTGACGGTCGATCAGGTCGGGGCGCGCGGATGAAGGTCGACTGCACGCGCTGGATCGACCGGCGTCGCCGGTCAACTCGGCGCCGATCGCCTTGCGGACGATCGGAGCGCGCGCCGTCGCAGCCGATCAGATAGCGGCAGCTCGAACGCCTGACGGCGCCGGTGTCGAGGTCGCGCAAGGTCACGTCGCGCGGACGTATCCTGCACCACCACGTCTTCGACCGACGTCCGGTTGATGATGCGGATGCGCGGCTGCGCCGCGGCGTGCTCGAACAGGATCGGCTCGAGAAAGATCTGGTTGATGCGGTGCGGCGGCTCCGGCGTCGGCCAGTTGCAATCCGGGCCCATCCGTCGCTGGTGAAGCGGTCGCGGCGGCAGGGAATCTGGATCCGCGTCAGCTCCTGCCCGGTAAACGTGGTGCGATAGCTGATGTCGTGCGGATAATCCGCCGGCAAGCCCGGCGTTGCGCACCTTGTCCGGCGAGGCCAAGCCGGCGGAAGATTTCCATGGTGCGGGCGGCGACGTGGTTGCATTTCGGCTCTGGCGGCGCGGCCGGGCGCGCGTCTCCACCACCGTGACGTCGATGCCTCGCCACGCCAGATCGATCGCCAGCGTGAGCCCGACCGGGCCGGCGCCAACGATCAGCACATTCGGTGTCGTAATCATGTCGGGCACGGATCACGCTTCATACGGCGAGTTGCGCCGGGGACATAGTTGTTGTCATTCCAGCTCGGCGCCTGAATTCTTGACGATCACCGCCCAGCGATCGACCTCGGTCTTGATGTAGGCCGCAAAACTGTCCGGCGTCGATGCCGGCCAGCGGCTCCAGCGCAATCGTGCGTGAGCTTGTCGCGCGTTGCGGGATCGGCCATCAGCTTGCCGATCTGCGCCGGCCAGCTGGTCGATGATCGCGCCGCGGCACGGCGGCGGGCGCGACCACGCCCCTGCCACGCGACCAGTTCGAAACCGGACAGCCCCGCTTCGGCCAGGGTCGGAATCTCGGGCGCGGCGGCAACCCGCTTCGGCGTGGTCACGCCGAGAACCCTCACCTTGCCCTCGCGGATCTGCTGCAGCGCCGGCTGCAGGTCCACCACCATGAAGGGAATGTGTCCCGCGATCACGTCGAGCATCGCCGGACGCTGCCGCGATACGGCACGTGGCGGATATCGATCCCGGCGGCAGCCTTCAGCATTTCGGCGCCGAGATGCTGCGGGCTGCCGTTGCCGGCCGAACCATAGGCCAGTCCCGGCTTCGATTTGGCGTAGGCGATGAACTCGGCAGGCGTCTTCGCCGGGATCTGCGGATTGATGATCAGCGCGAACGGCACGCCGGCCACCAGCGCGACCGGCGCAAAGTCCTTCACCGGATCATAGGGCAGTTTCTTGTAGAGCGTCTTGTTGATGGCAAGCGTGGTCGAGGTCGCCATCAACAGCGTGTAGCCATCGGGCTCGGCCCTTGCGACCTGCTCGGCGCCGAGCGTCGGTGCCGGCGCCCGGCTTGTTCTCGACGATGACGGTGGCGCCAAGAGCCGCTCTTGAGCCGATCGGCGACCAGGCGGCCGAGAAAATCGGTGGTGCCGCCGGCCGGATACGGCACGATCATCTTGACGGTTCGGCTGGGATAGGCCGCCTGCGCAAAGGCCGGCAGTCCCGTCAGCATGGCCAGCCCGCCGCCACATCCGGCAATCGCCTCTCGGCGCGTCAACGGCATGCCGGTTCTCCCAAGGCGCACATTTTTCCTGGCGCGTGCTTTGATTGGCGAGTGCGCCACCAACCACGTTAGCCGTCATCGCGACATATCAAAGGCGACGAAAGTTCAATCCGCACGGCCTGGATTGCGGCAGTGCAACGGCTGCCATAACAACTTAATCAGCGTGCAACTCTCATGGGCGTACTATCAGGTCTGACATTTTCGAACAACTTCGATTGCTGATCCCGGTCCCGCCCGATCTGTCGGCTCCATTCGAACGGCCGAGCTTGTTCATTTCAGCGCCAGCGCCGTCATGACGCATCCCAAGGGCATCTCAACATGCAGAAGAATGACAATCGTTGCCATGGCCGCGATGCTTGCGACGGCGCCGGCGTTTGGCGCAAGGCGCAGCCCAGGCTCGCGCCGCGCTGCCGGCACCGCGCCGCATCCGGCGCCGGCAGCGCGGCGCCGCCGCGCATCCGTGCACGCAACACCGGCCAGGCCGGCAGCCGCATCGACGCCGGAATCACGTTCTGCGGCGGCGCTGGCGCTATCGCACGAACCGACCTTCGACGAAGGCACCGCGCAGCGGATCCGGGAGGCGGCGCTGAGCTATTCGGATATCGCGGTGCGCGGCGGATGGCCGGCGATTCCCGCCGAGGCCAAATTCGTGCCGGGCGCGCAGGGACCGCATGACGATCTGCTGCGCCAGCGCCTGTTGATCAGCGGCGATCTTGCCGCCGGACAAGGCGTCCGGCCCTTATGACGACGTCGTCGCCGAAAGCCGTCAAGCGCTTCCAGGTGCGCCACGGGCTCGCGGCGACGGGAACGATGACGCCGCGCACGCTCGCCGCGCTCAACGTCCCGTGCAGAAGCGGATCAAGCAGCTCGAGGCCTCGCTCGAGCGCCTTGCCAATATGGATTTCGCATTCGGCCAGCGCTACGTGGTGGTGAATCTGCCGGCGACATTCGCCGAAGCGGTCGAAGACGACAAGGTGGTGCGGCGCTATCGCGTGATCGTCGGCAAGACCGAGAAACCGTCGCCGACGCTGACCGCCGAAATCACCAGCGTCAATCTCAACCCGACCTGGACCGTGCCGTCGTCGATCGCGAAAACCGAAATCTCGGCGCATATGCGCAAAGATCCCGAGCTACCTCTCGCGCATGCACATGGACGTGCTCGACGCGCACGACGCTCCGATCGACCCGCGATTCGGTGGACTGGTCCGGCGACGCACACGCCGAATTTCACGGTGCGCCAGCAATCCGGCAGCCTGGAACGCGCTGGGCGCGGTGAAGATCGACATGCCGAACTCCGTATTCGGTCTACATGCACGACACCAACCAGCGCAATCTGTTCAGCGACGACTACCGCTTCGACTCGCACGGCTGCTCGCGGGTCGACAACGTGCGCGATCTCGCCGCGTGGCTGCTGAAGGACCTGCCGCACTGGAGCCGCGCCGCGATCGACGCCGCCATCGCCACCGGCCAGCGCCAGGACATCCACCTGCCCAAGAAAGTCCCGGTGGCCTGGATCTATCTCACGGCATGGATGACCAAGGACCAGACCGTCCAGTTCCGCAACGACATCTACGACCAGGACGAGCAGCTTCTGGAAGCCACCGCCGAGGAAGCCGCATTCTTCAATCAGGCCGGCAATCATCCGTTGACGGCGCATCTGGCGCAGTGGCGATAACCCCGGTACCGACAAGAAACGGAATACGGAACGCCATGATGATCCTTCACCACGGCTGGCGTTCGAGCGCATCGCGCCGCGTGCGGCTGTGCCTTGAGGAGAAGGGCCTCAGCTATGAAGGCCATGTCGTCGACATGGCTGAAGCATGGAGCATCATTCGCCGGAATATCTGAAGATCAATCCGCTCGGCGTGATCCCGACGCTGATCCATGACGGCCGGCCGCTGCACGAGAGCGGCACGATCTGCGAATATCTCGACGAGACCTGTCCCGGATCCGCCGCTGCGGCCGGACATCCCTACGAGCGCGCCGAGATGCGCAACTGGATCCGGCATATCGACGGGCTGATCGGCAACCTCATCATTTTCAACTGGCGGCACCATCTTGCAGAAGGCGGCGTCGCAATGGACCGATGCGGAACTCGCCGAGAAGCTCAAGAACATCCCGAGCAAGGAGCGCCAGGAAGCCTGGCTGCGGGCGGCCCGCAAGCCCTACACCGAGGAAGAGCGCGACGCCGCGCGCGCCAAGCTGGTGGTGCTGCTCGACAAGATGGAAGAGGCGCTGAAACCGTCCGGCTGGCTGGTCGGCAAGGCCTATTCGATCGCCGACATTGCGGCCGTGCCGTTCGTCAAGCGGATCGACGAGGAGATCGCGCCGGATGAGGTGAGCGCGAAGAAACATCCCCGCGTCAGCGACTGGTGGACTAGACTACAGGCGCGGCCGGCCTTCGCGCGCGCCAATTTCGGCCCCTTCCTCGACTTCCTGAACATCGGACTCGGAAAGCCGACCGATGCTAGACGTTCCCGAACAACGCCAGAAAATCCTATGCCGACGGCAAGATCCTGCAGAGCGTCAGCCGACGGCGTCGGCGTCATCACCTTCAACAATCCCGAAAAGCGCAACGCCATGTCGCTCGAGATGTGGGAAGGGCTCGGCAGCGCGTTGGTCGAATTGCGCGACGATCCCGACGTGCGCGTCGTGATCATGGTCGGCGCCGGCGACAAGGCGTTCGTCTCAGGCGCCGATATCAGCCAGTTCGAGAAGACCCGCCACAACGCCGCAGGCCTCGGAGGAATATTCCAAGACGCAGCGCCGCGCAGCGCGCGCTGCTGGCGGATTATCCGAAGCCGACCATCGCCTGCATCCGCGGCTTCTGCCTCGGCGGCGGCATGCAGGTGGCGATGCTGGCGGATATCCGCATCGCCTCCGAGAACAGCCAGTTCGGCATTCCCGCCGCCAAGCTCGGCATCGCCTATGGCTATGACGGCCTCAAGCATCTGGTCTCGCTGGTCGGGCCGTCCTGGGCGCGGCTTATCATGTACACGGGCATGCGGATCGATTCCGCCGAGGCGCTGCGGATCGGCCTCGTCGATCGCGTGCTGCCCGATGCCGAATTGTGGAACGCGACCATGGAGATCGCGCGCACCATTTCCGGCAACGCGCCGCTGGCGATCAAGGCCGCCAAGATCACCATCGCGCAGGTGCTGAAGGATCCCGACAAGGCGCGACATGGACGCGATCAAGGCGATCGGCACCGCCTGCATGGACTCAGAGGATTTCCGCGAGGGCCGGCACGCGCGTTCATGGAAAAGCGCAAGCCGCGGTTCAAGGGGCAATAGATCATCATGCATAAGCCCGTCGAGACGTCCCGCCACTGCGACCACGCCAACGCGAAACACGCGCCGTCTGCCGCTGTCGCGCTTCAAGGTGATCGACCTGACGCTGGCGCGCGCCGGCCTCCTCCTGCGTGCCGCACGCTGGCGGACTGGGGCGCCGACGTGATCCGGGTCGAGCCGCCGCCGGGCGACGCCGAGGCCGACGAACTGGTGGGCAAGCGCGATGGTTCGGACTTCCAGAACCTGCATCGCAACAAGCGCGCCATCACGCTGAACCTGAAGACCGACGAGGGCCGCGAGATCCTGATGCGGCTGGCCGAACAGGCCGACGTGATCGTCGAGAACATGCGGCCCGGCGTCACCAAGCGCCTCGGCGTCGATTTCGAATCCGTGAAGAAGCGCAATCCGCGCATCGTCTATGGCAGCATCTCCGGCTTCGGCCAGTACGGCCCCATACGCCGAGCGGCCCTCGATCGACCAGATCGCCCAGGGCATGAGCGGCATCATGTCGGTGACGGGCATTCCGGGCCAGGGGCCGGTCCGCGTCGGCGTCGCCGTCACCGACATCATGGCGGGCGCGTTCCTCGCGCAGGGCATCCTGATCGCGCTGCTCGACCGCGAGGTGTTCCGGCGAAGGCCGCTGGGTGCAGACCTCGCTGATCGAGGCCGGCATCACCCTGCTCGACTTCCAGGCGACGCGCTGGACCATGGACAAGACAGGTGCCGCCGCAGGAAGGCAACTTCCATCCCACCAACACGCCGATGGGGCTTCTATCCCACCGCCGACGGCTTTCTCAACCTCGCCGCCACCAGCAACAAGAATTTTCAGAAATTCTGCAAGCTGATCGACCGCGAGAAGATGGCGACCGATCCGCGCTTTGCTTCGACCGCCGTTGCGCGGACGAAACAGGGAAGCGCTGAACGAACTGATCGCCGACGCGTTGCGCGCCAAAACCAGCCGCGAATGGTTTGAGATGATGGTGGAGGCGGGCCTGCCCTGCGGCCCGGTCTACAACATCAGGGATGCCTTCGCCGATCCGCAGGTGCGAGTCGCTGCGGATCAAGCTGACCCGTCACGCATCCGCGGCTTGGCGACATCGACCTGATCGCGCAACCCTGCGAGATCACGGGCTTTGATCGTGATCGATCCGGACCGCGACGCCGGATCTCGGCGAGCACAATGACGAGATCTTGCGATCGCTGGGCTACGATGCCGGACGCGATCGAAAAGCTGAAGGCGGAGCGCGTCATTTGTATCGCCTGCGATCGCGGCGAACGATGATGCCGGCTCGAGAGGCCACAGCGCCGCCAGCACCGCCTTGGTAATATCCGCCGTGCCGTTGCTGCCGCCGAATTCCATCGGCTTGATGCCGTCGGCATAGGCCTTGTCGACCGCGCGCTCGATGCGCTCGCCGGCCTCGGCTGCGCCCTCGAGGCCGTGCTTGTCGGCGAGCCAGTCCAGCATCATCGCGGCGGAGAGGATCATGCCCGGTCGGGTTGGCCTTGCCCTGCCCCATGATGTCGGGCGCGGTGCCGTGGCAGGGCTGGAACACGGCGTGGCGGTCGCCGATGTCGGCCGACGGCGCCATGCCCATGCCGCCGATCAGGCCGGCGGTCATGTCGGAGAGAATGTCGCCGAACATGTTCTCCATCACCATCACGTCGAAATCCCAGGGCCGCTTCACCAGCAGCGCCGAGCAGGCATCGACATAGAGCCGGTCGGCCTTGACGCCGGGATGGCGCTTGGCGGCCTCATCGAACATCTCGCGGAAGAACGCAAACGCCTTGAACACGTTGGCCTTGTCGACGCAGGTCAGCCGCCATCGGCCGCCCGCGCGCCTTGCGGCGTTCGGCCAGCCGGAACGAAAATTCGAACAACCGCTCCGAGGTCTTGCGCGTGATGACCAGCGTCTCGCGCGCCTCGGTGTCGGTGACGACGCCCTTGCCCATCGAGGCGAACAGGCCTTCGGTGGATCTCCGGATCACGACGAGATCGATGCCGCGCTGATCGGCGCCGACGATCGGGCTCGGCACGCCCGGAATCAGCCGCGCCGGGCGCACGCCGGCATAGAGGTCGAAATGGAAGCGCAGTTCCACCTGCGGCATGATCTCGGTGTTGTCGGGGTAGCGCACCGACGGCAGGCCGCAGGCGCCGAGCAGGATCGCGTCCGCCTCGTCGCACAGCCGCACCGTGCTCTCCGGCATCGATTTGCCGGTCGCGACGATAATTGTTGGCGCCGGCCGGCGCGTCGGTGAAGCGGAATTTCAGGTCCGACGTCGCCTCGATCTTGCGCAAGACTTCGAGCGCCGGCGCCATCACTTCAGGGCCGATGCCATCGCCGCCGAGCACGGCGATGTGGAGCGCGTTATTGGCGGACATGGAGTTTCCTTGATGCACAGAACCAATTGCGAGACTCGTCATGCCCGGTCATTGCGAGCGAAGCGACGATGCCAAGTCCATGCATCCACGCACGCACAACGGAAAGACGTGGATGGCTGCGTCGCTCGCGCCTCGCAATGACGATGACGAGAACCTACGGCGTCAGCACCGCGCGGCCGACCAGTCTGCCCTTCTGCAGATCGATCAGCGCCTCATTGGCCTTCGCCAGCGGCATCGGCGTCACCGGGATCGGCGCGATCTTCTTGGTGCGCACGAGATCGAGCAATTCCTGCGTTTCGCGCAGATTGCCGACATAGCTGCCCTGGATCGTGATCGCCTTGATCGGAATCAGCGGCAGCGCCCAGGGCGCGCCGCCGCCGAACAGGCCGACGATCACGAGCTTGCCGCCCTTGGTCAGGCAGTCGAAGCCGAGCTGCGTGGTCTGCGGCGTTGCCGACGAGATCGATCACCGCGCGGATCGGCCCGCCGGCCTTCTTCGGCGAGCTGCTCCAGCGCATCGGGCGCCTTGCCGTCGACGGTGGCGAGCGCGCCGGCTGCTTCGGCCGCTTCGCGCTTGCGCGCATCGATATCGACGACGATGGCGCCCTTGCCGCCCATCGCCTTCAACAGCGACAGCGCCATCAGGCCGAGACCGCCGGCGCCGAAAATCACGATCGGCGTGTTGAAGCTCGATCTCGACCTTCTTCAGCGCGCTGTAGGTGGTGACGCCGGAGCAGGCATAGGGCGCCGCGGTGACGGGATCGAGCCCCTTCAGATTCAGCAGATATTTCGGATGCGGCACCGTCATGTGGTCGGCATAGCCGCCGTCGCAATAGACGCCGAGCGAGTTCGGCTTGACGACGCACATGTTCTCGTCGCCGCCGAGACACGTCTCGCATTTGCCGCAGCCGAGCCAGGGATAGACCAGCGCGACGTCGCCGACCTTGAGGCCGCCGGTATCGCGGCCTTGGCGTCCGGCCCGAACGCCAGCACTTCGCCGACGGTCTCATGGCCCATCGTTCGCGGCAGCGACACGCCGCGGTCCTTCAGCGACAGCGGCTTGCGTCCATGGCCGAGATCGTAGCCGCCTTCCCAGATGTGCAGATCGCTGTGGCAGACGCCGGCCGCCTTCACCTTGATCAGCACCTGCGTTCCCGTACGGCTGCGGCGTCGGCTGATCCACCTCCTTCAGAGGGGCGTTGAAATCGGCGACCTGGAAACTCTTCATCGCGTCTCTCCCGTCATCATTTGTTCTTGATCTTGCCCGGACGTTGCCACGCTATCCCATGCCGTTGCTAGACGTTTACGCCGGTTGCGATCAGCGGATGATGGCAAGCGACGAACTGGTCCGGCGCCACGGCGCGAAGCTCCGGCACCTCGTCGCTGCATCGCTGGTCCGCGCGGGGACAGCGGGTGCGAAAACGGCAGCCGGAGGGCGGCGACAATCGGCGACGGCGGCTCGCCGACCGGCACGCTCTCGGCCGGGCGCACGTCCGGATCGGGCACCGGGATCGCCTCGATCAGGAGCGCGGTATAGGGATGCGCGGGCCTGGCGAACAGTTGCTCGGAGGGGCCGACTTCGCACAGCCGGCCGAGATACATCACCGCGACGCGGTCGCTGACCGCCTTCACCACCGCGAGATCGTGGGCGATGAACAGCAGCGTCAGGCCATAGCGCGCCTTCATCTCCTCCAGCAGATTGAGGATCTGGGCGCGGATCGAAACGTCGAGCGCCGAAACCGGCTCGTCGCAGATGATGAACTCCGGATTGAGCACCAGCGCGCGCGCAATGCAGATGCGCTGGCATTGCCCGCCGGAAAATTCATGCGGCAGCCGTCCGATCACCAGCGCCGGGTCGAGGCCGACGGCGCTGAGCACCTCGCAGACGAGCTGCTTGCGCGTTGTTCCGGATCCTTGACGCCCGATATCACCAGCGGCTCGGCGACGATGTCGCCGATCCGCCGCCGCGGGTTCAGCGAGGCGATCGGATCCTGGAAGATCAGCTGCACGCGCCGGCGCATCTGCCGCAAGCGTATCGCCCTGCATCGCCGTGAGGTCCTGGCCGTCGAACAGCACCCGCCCCGAGACAGGCCGGCGCAACTGCAGCACCGCGCGGCCCAGCGTGGACTTGCCGCAACCGGACTCGCCGACCAGACCCAAGCGTCTCGCCGCGGGCGATCTGCAAGGCTTACGCCGGACACCGCGTGAACGATCTTGCCGCCGACGGCATATTCGACGACGAGGTTTTCCACCTCGAGCAGCGGGTCGCGTCGAAGGCGATGGCGGGCTTGCTGCATCATGCGCGGACGCCGGCTGCGACTTCGATCGGATGGAAGCAGGCATACTGATGGTCGCAGCGATTCAGCCGCGGCGAGCGACGGGCTTCTCGCGATGGCATCGGCCGGCCGCATAGCGGCAGCGCGGCGAGAACGAGCAGCCCTGCAGCGGCCGGGTCGGATCCGGCGGCCGCCCCGAGATCGCCGGCAAGCGGCGTGTGCGGCGCGGCATCGATCTTCGGGAGCGCCGCGAGCAGCGCTTCGGTGTAGGGCATCCGCATTTTCTTGAACAAGCGCCGGCGTCGGCGCGCGTTCGACCACGCGGCCGGCATACATGACCGCGACCTCGTCGGTGCGGCCGGCGACGACGCCGAGATCATGGGTGATCAGGATCATCGCCATATGCCGGCGGCGCTGCTCGCGCGCCAGCAGATCGAGAATCTGCGCCTGGATGGTCACGTCGAGCGCGGTGGTCGGCTCGTCGGCGATCAGCAGCTTCGGCTCGCAGGACAGCGCGATCGCGATCGCAACCCGCTGCCGCATGCCGCCGGATAGCTGATGCGGATATTGCATCAGCCGCTGCTCCGGCGCGGGAATGCCGACCGCGGCGAGCAGCTCGACGCTGCGCCTTTTGGCGGCATCGCCGTCAAGCTCGAGATGCTCCTGCAGCGTCTCGATCAGCTGGGTGCCGATGGTCAAGCACCGGATTGAGCGAGGTCATCGGATCCTGGAACACGACCGCGAGCGACCGGCCGCGCAGCTTGCGCAGCGTTCCGGCGACAAGCTGCACCAGATCCTGCCCGTCGAACATCACGCGGCCGGAAAGTTTTGCCTTCTTCGGCAGCAATTGCAGGATCGCGCGCGACAGCATGGTCTTGCCGCAGCCGGATCTCGCCGACAACGCCGAGCGTCCGGCCGGCGCCGACCGTGAGATCGACATGATCCACCGCGCGCAGATTGCCGCGCGGCGTCGGCAGATCGACCGACGACGTCCTCGACGGAAAGCAACGCAGGCTCGGTCACAGCGCGCCCTGACGCGGATCGGTGAGCGCCCGCAGCGTGTCGCCGACCAGGTTGAAGGACAGCACGGTCAGGAACATCGCGATCGCGGGAATGAAGGCGAGCCGCGGCGCGATCTCCAGGCTCTCGCGCCCCTCCCCGATCATGCTGCCCCAGCTCGATATCGGCGGCGGCACGCCGAGGCCCAGGAAGGACAATGCGCCCTCGACCACGATGGTGACGGCAACGCCGAGCAGGAAGAAGGCGAACAGCGGCAGGAAGACATTGGGCAGCAATTCGCGCAGCAGGATGCGCGCATGCGTCGCGCCCAGCGCCTGCGCGGCGATCACGAATTCGCGCCGCGCCAGCGTCAGCGTTGCCGCGCGCGCGACCCGCATGAAGGCGGGAATGCCGAGCACGCCGAGAATGCAGGTGAGATTGAGGATCGATTGTCCGAGATAGGCGGTCACGGCCAGCGCCAGGATCAGCGGCGGAAAGGCAAGCAGCACATCCATGCTGCCGACCACCAGCGTCTCGAAGCGGCCGCGAAAATAGCCCGCCAGCATGCCGAGCGCGCCGCCGATCGTGAGCCCGATGACCGGCGCACAAAGGCCCACGATCAGCGATATCCGCGCGCCATAGATCAGCCGGGCCAGTTCGTCCCGCCCGAGGCCGTCGGTGCCCAGCCAGTGCAGGGCCGAGAACGGCGCGCGCCGCTCCAGCATGTCCATGTCGGTCGGGCTGGGCAGCGGCAGCAGGTCGGCGAAGATCGGCGACGGCAAACACGAAGATCATCCAGCCGATCGCCGCCCAGAACAGCGGCCCGAGCCGGCGCGTCCGCCTGACCGGCGCTGACGGCGACATCCTCGTCGATGCTGAGCTCAAGCGTGGCCATGACGGATCCTGGGATCGAGGACGGCGTAGAGCATGTCGACGATGAAGTTCATCAGCACGAAGCCGGCGGCGACCAGCAGCACCACGCCCTGCAGGATGATCAGGTCGCGGGTGTAGATCGCGCCGACCAGCAGCCGGCCGATCCCCGGCAAGCGCAAAAATCGTCTCGACGATCAGCGCGCCGCCGATCAGGCGGCCGATGTTGATGCCGGTGATGGTGACCAGCGTCAGCGATGACGGCTTCAAGCGCGTGCACGAACAGGATGCGCGACGCCTTCAATCCCTTGGCCTTGGCCAGCGCGATATAGTCCTCCTGCAGGGTCGCGATCATGTCGGAACGAAGCACGCGCATGATCCCCGGCCATTCGGCCAGCGCCAGCGTCAGCGCCGGCAGCACCAAGAAGCGCAGATTTCCGGTCGGATCCTCCCGGAACGGCACGTAGCCGGTCGCCGGCAGCCAGCGCAGCTCCACGGCAAACAGATAGATCAGCAGGATCGCGGACAGGAATGTCGGCACCGACAGCATGCCGAAGGCGGTGCCGGTCATGAAGCGGTCGAAAGCGCTGCCGCTGCGCACCGCGCAGAGCGATGGCAAGCGGAACGCCGATGGCGAGGCCAATGATCTCGGCCAGCAACATCAGCTCGATCGAAACCGGCAGCCGCTCGGCCACCGCCTGCAGCACGGTTTGCCCGGTGCGGAACGACCTTCCAAAATCGCCCTGCAGCACGTGGCCGAGCCAGCTGAGATAGCGCCACCAGATCGGCTGATCGAGCCCCATGTCATGGCGCAACGCCGCGACTTTCTCCGGCGTCGCCTGATCGCCCAGGATCACGTAAGCGAGATCGCCCGGCAGCAGCGAGGCGATGCAGGAATGTCAGCAGCGATACAGCAATCAGAACCGGCACCAGGTACAGGAGCCTTCGCGCGACGAATGACCAGCATGCGCGGCTATTCCATCCAGACGTCGGATACGTCGATCACCCCGCTATACATCTTCGGCAGACCTTTGAGCTTCGCGCTCGAGATCGCGTAGTAGGTGTTCTGGAAGGTCCAGAACCAGATCGCCTCCTTGTTGATGAGCCGGCTGATCGCGCAATAATCCTCGGTCCGCTTGTCCTGGTCGGCAGTGACCCGCGCGTGTTCAAGCAGCTTGTCGAGTTCCGGATTGGAATAGTTGGCGAGCGCGACCGGGCTGCCGGTGTGGAAATTGGCGTACATCTGCGGATCGGGATCGGCGAGATCGACGATCCGCCACGGCGTCAGCTGGAACTGGCGCATGAAGGCGCGCGGCACGACCGTGGCCTGATCGACCTGCTCGATCTCCATGTTGGCGCCGACCTGCTTCCAGAACTGCTGCAACACCTGACCGATAGTGCGCCCGCGCGGCGTTGCGGTGACGATCATCTTGAATTCGACCGGCTTGCCGTAGTCCTTGATCAGCGCCTTGGCCTTTTCAACGTCGTTGGGCAGCGCGCCGTCGTCCTTGCACTTGACCCAGGAGCCGTCGCCATAGGGATTGCTGGCCGGCCTGGCGAGGCCATTGGTGATCGCCTGCGACATCTTCTTGCGGTCGAGTCGCCATCACCAGCGCCTGGCGCACGCGGACATCGTCGAACGGCGCGACCTTGGTGTTGAAGGCGTAGACCGCAGCGCCGGAGCCCGGCATAGGTGTGCACCGTCAGCTTCGGATCTTTTGCGCCTTCTGGATATTGTCGGCGTCGTATTCATCGTCCCAGACGATATCCGCCTCGCCGGATTGCAGGCTGGCAAAGCGCGACTGCGCATCCGGCAGCGGCTTCAGAACGATCCGGTCGAGGTAGGGATGACCCTTGTTCCAGTAGTCCGGATTCTTTCCAGAACCATGCGATCGCCCGCGGTCCATGACTTCAGGATGTAGGGCCCGGTGCCGACGGGATTGCGGTTGTAATCGTCGCCCTTGGTCTTCCACGCCGTCGGCGACTGGACGACGTTGTTCGAGCTCTGGATGGTCATCAGCGCACGGCAGGTTCACCTGACGGATCGTTCAAATTGATAGACCACGGTCAGTTCGTCGGGCGCCTGCACGTCGTGGATGTAGGCGATGTAGAAGGCGCAACGGCACTTGTTGGCCGGATCCTTCTGCCGGTCGAAATTCGCCTTCACCGCTTCGGCATTGAACGGCGTGCCGTCGTGGAATTTGACGCCGGGCCGCAGCTTGAAGGTCCAGGTCTTGAAATCTTCCGAATGGTCCCAGGACAGCGCGAGCTTCGGCTGCGGCTACGCCCTTGTCATCGAGAGTAGGTGAGCGTATCGAAAATCGCCGCCGCCGCGGTTATCTGCCGCCGTATCGAAGACGCCGACCTTCAGCGGATCGAAACCGGGAATATCGAGCTCAAGGCCGACCGTGATGCTGCCGCCCTGCTTTCTGCGCGCTGGCGGGGCCTGCGAACAAAGCAACGCCAAATGCCGCCACAAGAAATATTGGCGCGAGCGCGCGCGAGCGGATTGCCGCTGTCATGTGATGCTCCTCCCAAGATGCCGTCCGTCCGGTATTCCGGATCGTTGCTGACTGTCCGGCAGATTGTCTGGAATCGCACGCTCCGGCAAGGCCGGAGGCGAGCCGGATGAAAAGCCGCAGGCCTTATGTTGTCGTCGCAGCACCGTTGCCGTCAGCGCCGCTCGCCGTCGGCGATCTTGCCGGTGAAGGCCGCGATTTCGTGCTTCCGACAGGCCGATCTCCTTCGGAGTAGCGCGACGGTGTGCTCGCCCAGCGTCGCCATCGCGCTTTCCCGCCGAGACACTTGGCGCCCGACATGCGGAACGGCAGGTTCAGCACCTTGAAGCGTGCCGCCGCCATCCTCGACCTCGGCCAGCGCGCCGCGATGGGCGATCTGCGGATCGCGCAACGCTTCCGCGACGGTGCGATAGGCCGACGCAGGGAACGCCGTGCGTCCGTTGAGCGCGGCGAGGCATTCTGCGGTCGTCAGCGTGCGCGACCACGCCTCGACGCCGTCCATCAGATCAGCTCCAGTTGTTCGCGGCGGTCGGCATATTTCGCAAAGCGCGGATCGGCGATCCATTCCGGATGACCGATGACCTTGCATCAGGCTCTGGAACGTCTTCTCGCTGGCGATCGCCAGCCATGACATAGCCATCCGCGGTTTCGATCGGGCCGAACATCGGGCCGCTGGGTCGGCTTCACCTCGAATTGCGACCACTGCAGTTCGTTCAGCGTCAGGCTGAGCATCGATTCCAGCATCGAGACGTCGATGTGCTGGCCTTTCTGACTGCCGTGACGCTGATGCAGCGCCGCCGCGATGGCGCCGAACGCATAGACGCCGGTGACGACGTCGGCGTGATAGATGCCGCAGTAGTCCGGCCGGGTTCGCCCGGGCTGGTAGGCCAGATGCGCCATGTCGTAGCCGGAGGCTGCATGGATGACCGGCGCGTAGGCCGGCAGTTCCGCCGACGGCCCGGTCTGGCCGTATCCGGAGATCGAACAATAGATCAGTTTCTGGATTGAGCTCGCGCAACGACGCGTAATCCAGCTTCAGTCTCCGCATCACGCCGGGGCGAAAATTCTCGACGAGGATATCGGCGCTCGCGACCAGCCGGCGGACGACCTCGACGCGCGTCAGGCGATTTCAGATCGAGAACGAGGCTCTTCTTGCCGACATTGAGCTGGCCGAACGCGGTGCTGCAATTGTTGCGGACCGGCGGACGGGTTCGCATCGTCTCGCCTTCGGCCGATCTCGATCTTGATGACCTCCGCGCCCATGTCGGCCAGCATCCGGGTGCAATGCGGACCGGCGATCGTGGTGGAAAAGTCGAGGACGCGAAGGCCCTGCAAAACTCCTTGTCAAATTCCCCTCATCGTTATCCGGCTATTGTCATTCCGAAACTCCCTCGACCGCTTACGCTTCGGCCGCGGCGTGACCCTAAATTGCGCCGCCGTGCGGCAGGAAGCGGTTCTCCCGGCAACGTGCTTACACCGCCGACGGCCGTCCGATTGGCGAACAAAACTGGAACCATTCTTGCATAGCTTTAGGTTGGCGCTGGCATGAGGGCGTTTCTTGAAGGTCTTGTTCGTCACCACGGAAATGGATGACTTCGTCCGGGTCGGCGGCCTCGCGGCCGTTTCAGCGGCCCTGCCCCGGGCACTGCGCCCCTGGAGCGACGTCCGGATCATGCTGCCGGGCTATCGGGACGTCGTCGAACAATTCCTGCATATCGAAATCGTTGGTCAATGCGCGCCGCTGGCGGAGATGCCGGCCTGTTCGCTCGGGCTGGCGTCGACCAGGGACGGCCTGCCGGTTTACATCCTGCTCTGTCCGCAGCTTTACGACCGGCCCGGCAACCCCTACGGCGATGACGTCGGGCCGGGACTGGCCGGACAACGATGTGCGCTTCGGGCGATTTGCCTCCGCCGCGGCCCAGCTGGCGGCAGGCACTCTGGACAAGAATTGGGCAGCGGATCTGGTTCACGCCAATGACTGGCAGGCTGCGCTCGTGCCGGCCTACCTCGCCTGGAACGCCGCCAAGATCCCCACCATTCTGACCATCCACAATCTCGCCTATCAGGGCCTGTTCCCGAAGGAGTCGCTGCGACGGATCGGCGCCCCGGAGGACTCCTTCCATATCGACGGCCTCGAGTTCTACGACAAATTGTCCTTCCTCAAAGGCGGCATCGTCTACGCTTCGCATCTCACCACCGTCAGCGAGACCTACGCCAGGGAGATCACGACGCTCGGAACTCGGCTGCGGGCTCGAGGGTCTGCTTCGCCGTCGCTCCGACGCCGCGCAACTGACCGGGCATCTTGAACGGCATCGACGAAAGCTGGGATCCGCGGGTCTGCGCCCAGCTGGCGCAGCCGTTTGGCGCCGGCGACTGGGAAGGCAAGCAGGCCAACGCGGATTACGTCCGCCAGCAGTTCGGTCTGGCGCTGTCGCGCGGCCCGATCTTCGGCCTGGTCGCCCGTCTCGTTCATCAGAAGGGCATCGACCTCGTGCTGTCCGCCGCGGACGAGATCATCGAGGCCGGCGGGCAGATCATCGTCACCGGCAGCGGCGAGCCCGAGATCGAGCAGGCGCTGGTCGATGCGCACCGCCGCAGGCCGGATGCGATCGGCGTCGCCATCGGCTTCAACGACGGACAGGCCCGGCGGATTTTTGCCGGCAGCGATTTTACGCTGATGCCGTCGCGCTTCGAGCCGTGCGGGCTGAGCCAGATGTATGCGCAGCAGTTCGGATCGCTGCCGATCGGCCACCAGACCGGCGGTCTCGCGGAAACCATCATGGACGGCGAAACCGGATTTCTGTTCGCGCAACCGTCAACCGAATCGTTTCTCGGCGGCATCCGGCGTGCCTTCACGACCTTCATGGCGAAGGACCGCCTCGACTCCATGCGTCAGCAGCGCGATGTCGCGATCATTCAGCTGGGACGTGTCCGCAGCCTGCTACGGCGCGCTCTATCGGAAGGCCATGTCGCCTTAGATCATGCTCCGGTTCGATGCAGCGCTCATTCCGCCGCCGCCGACATCGACTTCCGCCTGCTCATGAAGAATGACGCCCGAGAGCGGATCGAACTCGCCGACCCAGGGAGAACGATCAAGCACCGCCTTGGTGTGAACATAGCCCGCGTCCCAGCGCTGCATGATGCCGGACGGACTGAAATCGATGTCCTTGGTGTGGTTCTCGCGATCGAGCTGCGGCGCCAGCAACCGCACCACATGCATCCGCGTCGGACAGCCGTAGCCGGCCAATTCGCTTCACCGCGTCGCTGTTGCGCTCGGTCTCGGGCAATCGGGCGGCGAGCTGGTTGATGACATGGCGCAGACGATGCGCCTGTTGCTGGCGCGCGATGTGGCTGGCGATCCGGCTGGAATACTGCACGTCCTTGTGCCGATTGAGCACTTCCGCCATCGTGGTCGGCTCGGCGCCGGACGGATTCCACATGATGGACGGCGAAGATCAGCGAGTTCTTGCGCGGATTGTCGTCGAACACCGCCTCGGTCGGGGTATTCGACAGAATGCCGCCGTCCCAATAAAGCTCGCCGTCGATGCGAACGGCCGGGAATGCCGGCGGCAGCGCGCCCGACGCCATGATGTGCTTGACGCCGAGTTCGCAATCGCGGCTGTCGAAATAGCGCATCTGGCTGGTTCGGACATGCGCGGCGCCAACCGTGAGGCCGCGGCGTGCAGTCGATTGACCAGATCGAAATCGACGAGTTCGCTGAGCGTCTGCTTCGAGCGGCTCGGTGGAATAGTATCCGGCACTGTCGGCGCCGAGCGGATAGTCGTCGCCGGCATGGGCCAGCGGATTGGGTCTGAAGAAGCCCGGAATGCCGTTTGTCACCGTCGACCAGTACGACAGCTTTTCGTTGAAGCCGGGAAAGACGTCGCGAAAACTCCAGATCGGATTCTGCTCCATCCGCTTCCAGAATTCCTGCAAGCCGCGACAGCCGGTTTTGCGGCGCATTGCCGGCGATCAGACTGGCATTGATGGCGCCGATCGATGTGCCGATGATCCAGTCCGGCTCGATGCCGGCCTCGTGCAGCGCCTGATAGACGCCGGCCTGATAGGAGCCCAGCGCGCCGCCGCCCTGCAGCACCAGCACGACCTGACCGGGAAGCGACCTGCCCAGCGACCTGAGGCTTTGCCGAAGTTCTGTTATCCCTTGAACATCGTTCATGTCACGCTCCCGTCGGATGCCTCGCGTCCTCTTATATTCGAGACAATCCGGTCTTGTTACGTCCCGGCTTTGTACGTCAAGGTCGCGTTTCAGCGCGCCGGCCGGGCGCCATCCGCCGCAAGGCGGTGCTGGTGAAAATCGGCCTGCCGCTGATCGGACCATTTTCCAGAACCATTCCTACTTGATCAGTGAGCGGTCCGGCGCGCGTTTCGGGCATCACAAGCCAGATCATCGCGAGGCCTAGCGCGGCAACGCCGGCAAGCCCAGGAAAGCGATGCTGCTGCCGAACTTGTCGCTGACATAACCGGCGAGCACGGTGCTGAGCGAGGCGCCGATGCCGGTCGCGGTGCCGACGATGCCCTGCGCCAGATTGAAGTGGCCGCTGCCGAAGGCGACGTCGGCGACGATCAGCGGCATCATGACGCGCGAACACCGCGGCCGGTGATGCCGTCGAACACCTGCACCGCGACCAGCAGATAGGGATCGCTGACGGTCGCGAACAGCACGCCGCGGATGGCGAGCGCGGCAAACCCGATCAGCAGCAGCGGCCGCCGCCCCCATTGCTGCGCCTTGCGTCCGACCGACGGCGACATCAGCGCGACGATCGCCTGCGGCACGATGATGCAGGCGGCGATCAGCACCGGCGCCCATTGGCTCGAGCGCGTCGTCACGACACCCGCCATCAAGCGGAAGCATCGCCGCGTTGGCGAGTTGCAGCAGCAGCACGCTGCCGGCGAAGATCAGCAGCGGCGCTGGCGCATCAGATTGAGGACGCTGGTGCGCCTTCGCATCCGGCACCTCGCGCGGCACGCGCGCCATGCGCCTGCGCCGACGTCGATTTCGCGCTCGCGGATGCGCGACGAGCGCGAGCAAGGTCGGAATCGCCAGGACGAAGGTGACGAGAAATACCGAACGGCTCGACAGACAGATAGCCGCAGGCGCCCATCACGCGCCGCGGCCGATCCGTTGCCGAGCGAGGCAAAGCGGGCGTTGCGCCCGAGCCGCTCGCCGATCGCAAGCGGTCCGACCAGGCCGAGGCTGATCGCGGCAATCGCGGGACCGAGCACGCAGCTTGCCAGCGGCGTGCAGCGTCGCGGCCGCCGCCACCACCGGAAAGATCGGCCAGAGCCGCATAGGCCAGCGCGCTCGCGCCGATCGTCAGCGACCGCAAAGCCGGCGACCAGCCGCTCCGAGCGCGCGGCATCGACGATGGCGCCGCCCGGCATCTGCCCGATCAGGCCGACGATGCCGCCGATCGACAGCACAAGGCCGATCTCGACCTGGGTCCATTTCTGCGTCGTCAGATAGACCGCGACGAACGGGCCGAAGCCGGTCTGCACGTCGGCGAGAAAGAAGATGAACCAGTCGAGGCCGCGCTGGCTCTGGCGCGACGGCGTGCGGCTCGGCGTGAGCGTCACGGCACCGGCGGCGCGCACGCGCGCACCGATCGCCGCGCGGCGATCGCGGCGGTCGCGTCATCGATCAGGTCGATCGGCTGTCTGGATGCGCGCGACTCAAACCGGTACTGCTCTCCGCCCTCAGTGATCATATTGCAAGTGGTTGCAGACTGCCGGAGGCGCCGAGCACGACGATCGGCGTGTCCTCCTTGTATTCCGGCGCCGCCTTCACCTGCTCCTTGGTCAACTCGAGCGTGATGCTGTCGCTCTTGTTGGCGACGCGCCCGAAATGCAGCGCGTTCCAGTCGACCGACGATTTTGCGGCTGCCGACGCCGAGAAAACCGCCGAAATCGATCACCGCCGCGCGCACCGTGCCGGTGCGATCGACGATCACGTCGACGATCCGCCCCATGTTCTCGTCTGCCGCGCTGCGGACCTCGCGGCCGAGCATGCCATGCGCATCGCTGCGCGCCGATGACGGTGACCGAGGGCGGCGGCGTCGGCTTTCGCGCGGCGGTTTCGCGGGTGCAGCCGTGCGCCGGCGCGGTCTGCCGGCGGCGCGTCGCCTTGCGCCCATAGCGCAGCCAGCCGATGTCGCAAGCGTCGGCAATCAGGATGATGCAGACAGTCTCGTGCGCATATGGTCTCCACGAATTTATGCTGCGCCGAAGTCGCGACGCTTCGCCGATCAGCGTCGACAGCACGATCGATACCTGGATCTGGCCGCGCGTGCGCAAGACCTCGAGCGAGACTTCATCGCCATGGCGGCGGACCCTGAGATCGACGCTGGAGTCGCCGAGCTGCAGATTGCGCAGCACCACCTCGTTCGAGGAACGCCGGCAGGCGCGGGTTGCGCAGGCGGATCTCGCCGCGCGCGGCGTCGAATTCGAGCCCGAGCGAGGCCTCGCAGCAGCGTGAACGGCGTGGCGCTCGCCCAGGCCTGCGGCGCGCAGGCGACCGGATAGAGCGTCGGGCCGCGCCGCGCGCTCGCGCTGGAAGCCGCAGAACAGTTCCGGCAGCCGCCGCAGGTCCATGTAGCTCGCGGCGTCGAACAGGCCCTTGAACACATGCGCGACCGAGCGCTTGCAGGCCGTAGCGCGCGAAGCCGAGCGCGATCAGCGCATTGTCGTGCGGCCAGATCGAGCCGTTGTGATAGGACATCGGATTGTAGCGCGCCTCGCCGCGCGCCACGGTGCGGATGCCCCAGCCCGAGAAGAACTGCGGCTGCATCAGGTCGGCGGCGACCAGCTGCGGCGCGGTCCGGCGCGCACGATGCCGGTGAACAGCAGCTGCCCGGCGTTCGACGTGCGCACGCGGCACGGCTGCTTGGCGCCGTCGAGCGCCAGCGCATAGGTGCCGAGTTCCGGGCACCAGAAGGCTGCCTCGAAACGCTCGGCGAGCCGCTTCGCGCCTCGGTCTCGAGCTGGCTCGGCCGTCTCGCGCCAAGCCCAGCGCGGCGCGCAGCGCGCCGCCAGCCGCTTGGCGGCGAAGACATAGCCCTGCACTTCGCGCGAGCGCGATGTAGCCTTCGGCCAGGCTGTCCGTCGGCATGGAAGATCGCGTCGTAGGAATCCTTCCAGCCCTGATTGGCCAGGCCCTGCTCGGTGGCGCGCTGATATTCGACGAAGCCGTCGCGGTCGGGATCGCCCGGGCCGTCGATCCAGCGCGAGCGCCGCCTCGATCGCGGGCCACAGCTCGGCGAGCGTCTCGTCGTCGCCGGTGCGCTCGACATAAAGCCCGGCCAGCAGCACGAACAGCGGCGTCGCATCGACGCTGCCGTAATAGAGCGCGAACGGCACCTCGCGCAGCGCCGCCATCTCGCCGCCGCGCATCTCGTGCAGGATCTTTCCGGGCTCGGCGTCGGCCAGCGGATCGATCGTCCTTGGCCTGATAGGCCGCCAGCCGCTGCAGCACGCCGCGCGCGACGCGCGGATCGATCCACAGCATCTGCAGCGCGGTGATCAGGCCGTCGCGGCCGAACGTCGTCGAGTACCAGGGAATGCCGGCATAGGGATAACGGCCCTGCGGCGTTTCGGTCATCAGCATGTTGAGGTCGGCCATCGACCGGCACAGCACCTCGTTGAAGATGTTGTTCGAGGTCTCGATGCTGGCTGGCGCCTGCGCGTCGAACGGCGCATCTCGCGGCGGTGCGCCAGCAGCCCGCGAAAGAACGGCGCCGGCTTGCTGCGTCGGTCGGCGTGTTGCAGGATACCGCGACGAACAGCGAGCTGACCTGCTGCGGCGCCAGATCGAAGATGATAGGTCGCGGCATTGCACCGCAAGCCGCGTCGGCCGCGGATCGAAATGCAGCGCGGTGCTGCCGCGACTGTGCCGTCCAGCCCGCTGTATTCCGAGCACGACGTCGGCCGGGCCGAGCAGCTTGCTGGAGCCGACGCCGCGGCGCGGACGGCGCTCGCCCGCGCACCTCGAACAGATCGGCGAAGTCATTGTCGAACAGACAGCGTCAGATCGAAGCTCGCCGGCCGGTCGCCGTGGTTCTGCAGGCCGATCCGCTGATAGGCGGTGCCGCGCCACAGGAAGATCGTGCGCACGATGTGCAGCATGTCCTTCTGCAGCACGATGCGGCCGTCGCGATAGACGTCGGGATTGGTGAGGTCGACCGTCAGCGCGGAATTGTCGTCGCGCAGATTTGAGCCGAGCAGCAGCGGCTGCACGTCGTCCAGCACCAGTTCGAGCCGGGCGAGATAGCGGGTGTCGGCGTTGAACAGGCCGTCGGGCCCGCCGGCCGAGGCGCCGATGTCGCCATGGCTGTCGAGCACGATGAAGGTGTCGTCATGCTTGAGCGAGCGCCGCGGCCGCGCCGCCGGGCCGGTCATCGGAATGTAGAACGGCGATTCCGTCGACCTGTTCGACCGTCGGACGGATCAGCGAGCTGGCGTTACGGCTTCGGCTGCCATTTGAGACCTCGAGCGGTTACTTGCGGCACGCTCCGCGCGACGCGTACGCGAGTCAACGCAATCCTGCCGGACGCTCAGGCCGCGTGCGTTGGCGAGGCGGCTCCATCTCCCGCGTCGACCAGTTCCCGGTACGGGCCCTTGCCCTGCATGCAGGATATCCGGCGGACCGTCTTCGATGATCTGACCGCCCTGCAGCATCACCACGCGGTCGAAATTGCGCAGCGTCGCGAGGCGATGGGCGATCGCGATCACGGTGCGCCCGCGCATCAGGCGGCCGAGCGCCTCGCGGATCGCCTCCTCGGACTCGCTGTCGAGCGCCGCGGTGGCCTCGTCGAGCAGCAGGATCGGCGCGTCCTTCAGGAACGCGCGCGCGATCGCGATGCGCTGGCGCTGGCCGCCGGACAGCTTGACGCCGCGATCGCCGACCATGGTCGCCAAGCCCTTCCGGCAGTGTCTCGACGAAGTCGCAGCGCGCCGCGATCGCCGCGCGCAGCACCTCGTCGTCGGTCGCGTTCGGCCGGCCGTAGCGGATGTTTTCCATGATCGAGCGATGGAACAGCGAGATGTCCTGCGGCACCACCGAGATCGCCTCGCGCAGGCTTTGCTGCGTGACCCGCGAGATGTCCTGGCCATCGATCGTGATGCTGCCGCTGCTGCACGTCGTAGAACCGCTGCAGCAGCGCGAACAGGGTGGACTTTCCGCCGCCGGACTGGCCGACCAGCCCGACCCGCTGGCCCGGCTGGAGGCGGAGGCTGAACTTGTCGAACACCTGCACGCCGCCGGGATAGCGGAACGAGACGTTGTTGAAGGCGATCGCCGCGCCGCTCTTGACCAGCGGCTCGGCTTCCGGATGGTCGCGCAGTTCGTGCGGAAGCAGCAGCGTGGCGATCGCCTCGGTCAAGCCGGGCGACATGCTGGGTGACATCGACCAGCGCCACCGCGAGATCGCGCGTGGCACTGCAGGATCGAAAGCCCAAGCGTGCAGACCAGCACGACGTCGCCGGTGGTGGCGCCGCCGCGCTGCCAGAGCACGATCGCCCAGGCCAGCAAGCGCGATCGTCAGCACGACGGTAATCGCGGCGTGGGTGAGCCGCAGCTTTTCGAGATAGCGCAGGCTGCGTCCCGCGCGCCGTCAGTTCCCGGTCGACGGTGGCGTCGAACCGGTCGTGCTCGAGGCTGAGGCCGCAAAACGCCCGCACCAGCGGCATGTTGTTGATGACATCGACCATTTCGCCGTCGACGGCGGCGGCCTTGTCGGCGAAATCGTCATGCAGCGGCTTGCCGGCGGCGGCCAGGTGAAACATCGCGATCACCATCGCGCCGCGCGATGACGATCAGTGCCAGCCGCCATCGGCGAGACTCACGGTTCCGATCAGCGCGATCGCCGCAACGGTCGCGATGCACGGCGGCAGCACGTTCCAGACGAACATGTTTTCGACCGTGAAGACGGCGTTCGAGGTCGCGGTGATGCGGCTGGTCAGCATGCCCGGCAGCCGGTCGGAGAAATAGCTCGGCGCGTGGCCGGTCAGATGACGAAAGATGTCGCGGCGCAAATCGCCGGTCACGCCCACAAAGGTGAAGCTCGCGGTCCAGCTCGCGATCCGCCACAGAGAAATTATCCGCGGCGATCAGCGACATGAGAAAAACGAATGCCAGCCATACGCTGCCTGCCGCGGGCCGGGCCCAGCCGACAAACCGTCGACCAGATACTTCACGCCATATTGCGTGCCTACCGAACAAGCAACCGCTGCAACAACGCGAGTCAGGATAACGACATGCGATGCAAGACGCTGGCGAAGATAGCGCAGCACGAACGGCAAGCGGACGATGCGCGTATCCTGAAAGATTGTCCATGTGGCTGCAAACCTGTTGGAGGAATGGAGAATCTTAGTCGGCACAGTTCCGTCGCACGATGACGTGAAGCGGTCTTCGAGTTCCGCCATCGCGCGCCATCACTGCGCAACAATTCGTGCAGCATCGACGACGGCAAGAGTCTGATCGGGCGTGATGGCATCAGCAAGACCGCAGTGTGGAAGAAGTGCGCGCAGCTACAAGGGAACTTCGCAGATGCGAGAACGTTCCCAACTGCTGGCATGCCGGTGCCAACGCCGACACAGGGCTTTTGTTCATCCACGACAACAACGAGGAGACGAATAGATGCGCATCGCGCAGGTTGCTCCGCTGACGGAGGCTGTTCCCCCAAGCTTGTATGGCGGCACCGAACGGGTGGTGCACTGGCTGACCGAGGAACTGGTGGCGCTGGGAAACGACGTCACGCTGTTCGCCAGCGGCGATTCCCAGACCTCGGCGAAACTTGACGCGACATGGCCGAAGGCGCTGCGCCTCGACGGATCGGTCCGCGATCCCAACGCGTTGCACATGGTGATGCTGGAGCGCGTACGACAGAAATGCGACGACGAGGAATTCGACTTTCTGCATTTCCATCTCGACTATTATCCGTTCTCGCTGTTCTCCCGGCAGCCGACCCCGTTCCTGACCACCCTGCACGGCAGGCTCGACCTGCCCGAGCACCAGCCGGTCTTCACCACATTCTCAGCCATCCCGGTGATTTCGATCTCGAACGCGCAGCGGCGCCCGGTGCCGCAGGCCAACTGGGTTCGCACCATCCACCACGGCCTGCCGGAGAAGTTGCTGACGCCGCGGCCGGTGACCCCGTCTTATCTGGCGGTGCTCGGCCGGATCGCGCCGGAAAAGGGGGTCGATCGCGCCATCAAGATCGCCATACGATGCGGCATCCCGCTCAAGATCGCGGCAAAGGTCGATCGGGCCGATCAGGACTATTACGACGGAATCATTCGCCCGCTGATGGACCAACCCGCTCGTCGATTACATCGGCGAAATCGGCGATCATGAAAAATCGGACTTCCTCAGCGGCGCGATCGGGCTGCTCGTTCCCGATCGACTGGCCGGAGCCGTTCGGCCTCGTCATGATCGAAGCGATGGCGTGCGGCACCCTGTCATCGCCTACAACCGCGGCTCCGTTCCCGAGATCATCGATGAGGGCCTGACCGGCTTCATCGTCGAGGACGAAACCAGCGCCGTCGCCGCGGTCGGCCGCCTCTCTCAACTTGAACCGCGACGCGATCCGAAAGCAATTCGAGACGCGGTTCACCGCGCGCCGCATGGCGCTCGACTATCTCGCCGCCTATCGCAGCCTGATGGAGGCCGCGGAGCCACGCATCAAGCTGGTGAGCAGCGCCGAATAGCATGGCGCCAAACCGAGTTGGCGACCGACGGGCTTTGGAGCGCAACACTCTCACGGTCGGTCCCCGCGAAAGCGGGGGACCTACTACACCGCGGCCTCCGTCTCAGCACAGTTTCTAACGGCTTTTCGCGCCAACAAACGATGGTGGTTATGGGTCCCCGCTTTCGCGGGAAGACCAGATTGTGTCGTGGGTCCGCTCCTCGGATGCAGCGGTTTTTCAAACAGCCTCGCACTGCGCCGCGCATCGCGCGCGAGGCCCCAGTGGTGCAGTGAAGCTTTCGCCCAATAGAGGGCGCAGGGAATGCCGGGCGCTCGATGCGACCCGCAGCCTCGTGTGCGAAAGTAAAAAAGCACACGAGTGTAGTCACCACGGTCACACCGGAAATCACCCGGCATTCCCCGCGCAATGGTTTTACGGCTTACTTCGCGCTCTCCCCGGTGACCAGGCTTGTTTGACACCGTCGCCTGCGCTTCTTATCGCAGACTTGACGCCAGCATCGGGGCGTCAGAACGACACGACTTGGCCGTACGCGTCAGCACCGTTTCGTCAAAGCGCACTGCCCGCGTCCACCGCATCCCGCCCCGCGTTCGTGACGATGCGCGATCGCCCCTCTGGTGGGACGGGACGGTGAGGATCATGCAACTGATTTGGGTCAGGCGAAAACAAAATATTTTTGATTTCGGGGCTTGACACGATTTCGAAAATCAGAAGTGATTTGCCCGTCGGGTTGATTTGCCGCAGCCCAAACGCCGGATTTGATTTGCCATGCGGCAAATCAGCAAGCGTGCGAGGATGGGTTGCGCCTTTCGCGAAACCCATCAGCACCGTTGCAAGAGTGATGGGTATCACAACCTGGCTCTACCCATCCACCACGGGCTATCGCCGCACGAACCAGGCAGACTGATGACCGCCGTCGCCGATTGCCGTGGCGGTTCCGGCTTCCGTATGCCCGGTGTCGGCCTCTGGAATTTCCGCAATTGGCCACGAAACGGGAGATGCAGAACTCTGTTCCGCAATGTCCTCTCAGGGCAAGCAGAAAACATGTGCTGCATTGAGCTTTTCCAGTTTGACCTATTGCGGAAGTGGTCGGCTTTAAGGGCGAGCGCCATAAACCTTCGTATCGTTCCGTGACCCCTTTAGATGCCCGACGATTACCTACGTTCAATTGAGCCGCTGATCGCGATCGTCTTAGGCTGCATGCGTTGGAAAAGCGCACAGGCTCATGAAGTGCGACGGTGAAAAAGGATGATCGACGAACAGCGACGATAATACCAAGAGGAGACTACAATGCCCAACTGCTCCGAAAGTCTTAGATCTGGCAGAGCCGCGCGATGCGCAGTTTGTGATGGCAAGTTTGGTCTCGTCCGGCACTACTCGTGGCGAACCCCGCTTTGTTCCAAGAAGTGCGTCGATCGCTTCAGAGCTCGCCGGGCAAGTGACCGCAATTGGCTGCCCTGGCTCCAAATCGCCTTAGACCAGGCTGCCAGAGAACCGCGCGAGGGCTCTATGACGTTCCAGATCTCACAACGAGGCAAGGAATACTTAGAAACAGCACAGACTTTGCTCCGCGCTGCCCAAACCATGACCGACCGAGCGATTGCGGGTCAGCTTAAGGCCCTTGCCGACGACTACCAGCGGCGAGCTGAGAAAGCTTCGCATGTTGATGCGGCCAAAGCATCCGCTCGATCGGCTGCTAGGTCAGCTCCATACGCATTCGGCGTTCTAGTGAAGGTGCGTCAAAATGATTGAAACAGTCACGGCAATTCTTGCTCTGTTTAGCGCGGGCATCTTTGTAGCTCACGCGGTCGACGCTTATCGCGCGCCATAATTGAAGAAGGTTTTAATGGTCACGGTGCGGTTGTCTCTTATCTAAACAATGTTCTCCCAAGGCAATGCCACACAAGCGGCAAGAAAGATTCCAAATAGACAACAACTGCGCGGATCAGTCCTCGCTTTACGCCACCGCCACCTTGCGCATATTTGCCGGTGACTACCCAGACGGCTCCTAATTGCGCCGGTCACCGGTCAGCTGCATCAAACAGGTTGAGGCTGGCGGGCGTCTTATGCCCATCGCCCGCTAAGTCGTCACTTGTCCTGCGCTGGGGCTTTCAGCAGCGTTTTAACTTTTAAGAATGATTCGCCGGGATTTGGAAGCCTTAACTAGGCTCGTTGAAATCAGCAGCATAACGATGGCCGTGTCTACAACGCGTATCCAAGCAAACCCAAAGGCAGGAGACAACAATGTACTACAAAAGTGGCAACTTCGAAGCGTTCGCCCGCCCCCGCAAACCGAAGGGCGTGGACGAGAATCGCGTATATCGTCGGATCAGGCATCGGCTCGCTGGCCGCGGCCGCATTCCTCATCCGCGACGGGCAAATGGATGGCAGCCGTATCACCATCCTCGAGGCGGCGAAGCTGCCCGGCGGCACTGGACGGCATCAAGCACCCCTCGGGGATTCATGATCCGCGGCGACCGAGAGCAGTCGGACGACATGGTGTGCCTGTGGGATCTGATGCGCTCGATCCCGTCGCTCGAGGTTGAGAACGCCTCGGTGCTTGACGAGTTCTACTGGCTCCAAAAGGACGACCCCCACCGCTCGCTGCGGCGGGATGACCCAGGATCGCGGCGAGGCTGTCCCTACGGACGGCAAGTACACCCTGTCGAGCCAGGCGCAGCGCGAGATGAACCTGCTGTCGCATTACCCGCGACGAGGACCTGTTCGACAAGAAGATGAACGAAGTGCTGGGCAAGGACTTTTTCGACAGCAATTTTGGGTGTATTGGCGGACGATGTTCGATTTCTACGACTGGCACAGCGCCCCTCGAAATGAAGCGGTATCTGCTACGCTTCATCCACCACATCGACGGACAGCCGAATTTGACGGGCAACAGGTCGAGCGGCCGCGGTGACTTCGTCAAGAAGCCGTTGAGGGACGCACAGGCCCAGGTCGTGCCCGAGCACGTGGTTAATTTCGCGTTCATCGGACAGTTCGCCGAGACCGAAAGGGACACGATCTTCACCACCGAATACTCCGTGCGTACAGCGATGGAAGCCGTCTACACGTTGCTGGACGTCGAACGGGCCGTGCCGGAGGTGTGGGGTCGATGTACGACATTCGCTGCTGGCTCAAATCGATTGCCGTGAGCCGGGATTACGAGAGATCGAGCTGCCCAAACCGATTATGGAGCTACTGGACCGTACGGACATCGGAGGCCTGCTCCGCAAGTACGGGGTGGTATGACCTAAACTAACGAAAACCAGGCTCTTCGATGAGACGAAGTCGAAGGGAAGCTCTCCAGGACATTTTGGTGAGCCTCGAAGATAGCGGTGCCGACGGCGTGAGCTCACCGCCGGCACCGAACCCTCCGAGCAGTTTTAACGATGATCAATAATACCTCTGAAGCGCAAAGGAGCGCAAAGATGAGTCAACTTTCCCCAAACCCTATCGGATCGAATTCTCAGACGAGATGCTGAGGGATCTCGGCGAACGGCTCAGTCGCACGCGCTGGCCCGAGTTCCCCGCAAGAGCCTTGGGCCACGGGAACGAGCATCGCCTATATGCGGGACCTCGTCGATTACTGGCGGGACCGCTTCGATTGGCGCGCGCAGGAGACGCTCCTCAATAGGTTTCAACAATTCAAGGTGCCGGTCGGCGGGATCGATCTTCATTTTATCCATGAGCAGGGCGAGGCCCAAACCCGATGCCGCTCCTCCTGTCTCATAGCTGGCCAGGCTCCATCGTAGAGTTTCAGAAGATCATTCCGATGCTGACAGACCCGAAGCGTTTCGGCGGCGATGCCTCCGACGCTTTCACCGTCGTCGCGCCATCTCTGCCCGGCTATACCCTGTCATTCACGCCCGGCCAGCCGCGATTTGGCTGCGTTGAAATTGCGGAGGTCTTCGCGAGTCTCATGACGGATGTTCTTGGTTACTCCGCTTCGCCGCGCAGGGCGGCGATTGGGGTGGGCAAATCACCTCAAGGCTGGGCTACGCCTTCGCCGACCGCGTGATCGGCATCCATGTGACCCTGCTCGTGCGCCGCGAGGACCCGGCGCCTGAGGAACAAATCTTCCTCAATGAATTGAACCACTTTTGAAGGAGGAGACGGGCTACCAGTGGATTCAGGGCACAAAACCAACGACACTCTCATTTGGCCTGACGGACTCGCCGTCGGGCTCGCGGCCTGGATCGTG
>ERZ1370068.7419-contig-6335_pt1 | contig 86278 bp, 93 predicted proteins | sample MGYA00561227_ERZ1370068 | MGnify/ENA primary metagenome ERZ1370068 (study PRJEB38410, sample SAMEA6850437) | metagenome | study: Metagenomic assessment of the ecological functions of the soil: analysis of the soil microbiota associated with the...
CGCTACGTGGCCATAGTCCATTGGCGTAGCGCGGGTCGCTCCCGGGGAACCGGGCGTCGTCGCGCGTCAAGGCCGGCGGGCGCGTGCGCCAGCTGCGGCGCCAGATCTTCACCTGGTCCTCGCCGTACTTGCGCGGCGGTCTCCGCCTTGTCGAGCCCCTGGAGCGCGCCGTAGTGCCTCTCGTCTGAGCGCGCCAGTCGCGATGCGCGGGGAATCCACATCAGGTCCATGTCGTCGAGGACGACCCACAGCGTGCGGATGCGCGCGCTTCAAGACCGAGGTGTAGCCAGGTCGAACGTGTAGCCGCCTTCCTTGAGATGCGGCGGGCGGCGTGTGTGCCTCGGCGTGCGCCTGCGGCGTCAGGTCGACGTCGGTCCACCCCGTGAACCGGTTCTCCAGGTTCCGTGTGCTCTGGCCGTGACGCAGAAGGACGAGCCTGTGCGCTGGCCCCGTCATTCTCGCGGAAAAAACGCTATGCCTGAGGCTGGGGCAGCGGCATCACCGCCTCGCCGCCTCGATCATCCGGGGTCCAGCTGTTTGCGCAAAGCGTTGGTCGGCTGGCATCCCGGTCGCCTCTGCGTTGATGAGCCCCTGCGATCGACAGACGAACAGGCGTGGGATGGTCGCAGTCGCGAACGGTACCCCATCGAGCCGTCGACAAGAGTGGACCGAACCTGTACCCACGCTTCGACGAAAGGCGGAATGACGTCCTTCCGTTGTTGAGATGCCGACGGCGGCGAGAAATGCGATGCCGCGGTCGGAGCCGTACGCCGGCGGCCGTCTTGAGCGCGCGTCGGTTTCGCTCCCGCACGTAATGCGCACCAGTTGCCCAGAAGTCATGACCAGCACCTTGCCGCGGAAGTCGCTCAGGCGTGGTAGACGGCCCTTCCCGAGATCCTTGAGAGCGAAGCGGGCGCGGGCTGACGCTGCCTCGCCGAGGAGCTGCGGCGCACGCGGTCCTCGCGCTGTCGTCGCGCAGCTTCGGGATCGGCGGCGAGCCGCGCTGCGCCCGCGCCTGGTCGGTCGCGTCGGTGTGCTCCAAGGCCAGAGCGTACTGGAGACGAAAACGCCGACTCCTTCGGGAGAGTCAGGACGAGCGACTCGGAGTCGATCTCGGTGACAACGCGTCGCCGACGGTGCGCGCCGCTCGTTACTGCTCGAGCGCCGCGTGGGCGCTCATCAGTACCGGCCACAGCTTGAATCGATGCCTCGAACCCCCCTCGGTGGACGGCCACTGCTCTTTGGATGAACGACAGTCCTTTGCGGGCGTAGGCGAGGGCGTTCGCGGTCCCGGGGCTGCAGGGCCTCGGCGATCTCGATCGCCAGCAGCACGTACCCGACGGGCTGTTCGAACTTGGCGACGAAGCGTTTCTCCAGTCGCTCGGCCCGTTCCGAGGCGGCCAGGAGCTTCGAGGCTGAAGTCGTCCGGATGCAAGCGATCGTAAGCCGCAGCAGATCGTGTGCTGCGATCTCCGTCCACGAGATGCTGTCGTCGAACCGGTCCAGATAGTCCGTCTGCAGTGCGGCGGATTTTTCAGCGGGTCCTCGGCCCGCGCAGCATCGAGCAGCGCTGATGTGTCCTCGCGGGAAGCTTGCGGATCGCTTCGGCTCTCACCGACTCCGCCCGCGGTTCGTCTCCGAGGATTCGATACGCTTCGAGGCCGGCGACGCAGAAACTCCGTTCGGCTCTCGCGCGGGATCCTGGCGCGAAGTAGGCGACGGCAGTCCTGACGGCGGCCCTCACGGCGGTGGAGCCTGACGCGGCCGAGCGCGCCCAATAGAGGGGGTATCGTACGAACGCGTCCGGTTCGTCGCAGCAGTTCCAGAATCTCTTTCGCCTGGACGATCCGCCCGGAGTTGAAGGCGTCGTGACCGGCGTCGTTGTACGTCGATCCGGCTTCGATGGCCGAGGACACGCCGAGACCGCGACGACGGCCAGCAGCAGAACGAGGCTGCGCAAGGCGAAACGCCACCATCAGTTGATGATACGCCCGGAGTGGGGCTCCAGTTCGCGTTCGCGTCACAGCGAGAGCGTTATCCTCACGGCGCATGATCTGCGAGAAAAGACATTGCCCGCAGCTGCACTCGCGGCGTTCCAGGTGGCCTTCGACGCTGGAGAGTTCTTCGAGGCCCACGAGATCCTCGAGGCGTTCTGGGTCGCTGCCATCGGGGAGACGACCAGCGACTCCTACCGCGGGCTGATCCAGGCGGCGGCGGTCGCGCTGCACCACTTGGGGAGCTGGGAATCACTGACCGGCGCTGGCCGAGCGTGGCCGCGCGGGCCCGGGCGGAACATCGTTCCCGGTACGCGCCGTCCCGCCACGGCGTTGGTCGACGTGGAGGTCGATCCTGAGCGCAGCCTGGCGGCCGCAGTGAGCGGCGGCTCGGCCGAGCGGGCGTGCGCGGCGGCGCGACGAACCGGGCTGACGCTGACGCGCGAGCGGGCGCCGTGGGCGAGCCGGGCATCGAGCGCGTCGCGGGCGTGGACGAGGCGGGCGTCGGCCCGCTGGCGGCCCGGTGGTCGCCGCCGCGGCGGTCGATCTTCCCGCAGCGGGTGCGGCGTCCTCGGCGTCGAACGACTCGAAGACGATCGACGCCCGAGCGGCGCGCGTCGCCGGCCTCCTCGGCGATCCGGGAAAGCGCGCTGGCGCTCGCGGTGGCGGGTCGGCCGAGGCGGACGAGATCGACACCGCGGCGATCGACGTCTACCAGGCGACGCCTCGACGGCGATGAGCCGCGCGGCGGCGGGCTCGCGCTGTCCGGCACGCCGCAGCGTCGCTCGCCGTGGACGCGCTGGCGCATCCCCGGACTGCGACGTGCCGCAGAGGGCGATCATCAGGTGGCGACGCGATCCGCCACGCGATCGCCGCGGCGTCGATCCCCGGCGAAGACCGCGCGCGACGCTGCTGATGCGCCGCTACGAGTGACATGAATGCGGCCCGATCCGGCGTCGCGCGATTCCGCCGGCTGTTGGGCCATGGGCCACCGACCGGGCGCCCATCCCGACGATTCGCCGGCCTCGGTCCGTGCGCGTGATCCACCGGCGCAGCTTCTCACGCCTCGCTAGCCGCCGCCTGCTCTGGAGCGAGCCGCGGTAGCCAGCTGGCCGCGTTCCGGCTCGCGCGGCAGCTTGTCGTTACACACGATGCGTGTATGCTCTCCTGCCGTCCTCGAACGGAGGTGCGCGAGTCATGGCCTCGTCGCCTCAACATCTCGCTCCCCGACGAAACGGTCCGGCTCCTGGATCGGGCTGGCTGCGAAAGCGGCGAGCGCAGCCAGGTCATCGCGGAGGCGGTGACGCGATACGCGGTCGAAGCCGGGGTAGGACCGCGCCATCCGGCGCAAGCGGATGAAGGAGCGCGCCCGCGCGCGAGCCGAGCTCGACCTCCGGATCGCCGAGGAGTGGTTCCCGGATCGACGAGGAAGCGTGGGACGGCAAGGGCGAGTAGCACCGACCGAAGCGGGGCGACGTGGTCGCTCGTGGATTTCGATCCCGACGATCGGCGCCGAGATCCGGAAGACGGCGTCCCGGCCTCGTCATCCAGAACGACATCGACAACCGGCACAGCCCCATCACCATCGTCGCCGCGATGAGCGTCGCAGATCGTGTGGCGAGCGGTACCCTCGACGGGAGGTCGTGCTGCAGCCTCCGGAGGGCGGACCTGGCCAGGCCGTCGGCGGTTGCGCCTGAACCAGATTCGATCCGTCGACAGGCGGCGGCTGGTGGGTCGACTCGGTCGCGTCTGAAGCGACGACCTGCTGCGCGTGACCGGGCGCTTCAGATCGCTCCGGCCTCGTCAACGTGTAGACGATCGGGCGAGTCTCTAGCACGTTGCAGCGGACCGCTATAATCCTCGGCCGCTTACGCGAACACGACGATGCGTGAGCGGCGGAGGTTCGCCTTTGAAGAGTCCACGAGTACCGAGGCGAAGGCCGTCCTGAAGAAGTTCGGCGTGCCGGTCCCCAACGGCGACGGCGCGCAGACGCCGCGGACGAGGCGCAGGCGATCGCCACGAGGCTCGGCACGCCGCAAGGTCGTCGTCAAGTCGCAGATCCACGCCGGCGGCCGCGGCAAGGGGCGGTTCATCGGCACGCACGCTGGGCGGCGTCGTCGTCACCGACGCCGCCGAGGCCGGGAGCGTCGCCGAGCAGATGCTCGGCAACGTGCTCGTCACGAAGCAGAGCGGTCCCGAAGGGCGCAAGGTCGCGCCGCGTGCTCGTCGAAGAGGGGATGTCAGATCGCCGCGGAGTACTACCTCGCGCTGCTCCTCGACCGCGCGCGTGCAGGCGCCGGTGTTCATCGCGTCGCGCCGAGGGCGGGACCGAGATCGAAGAGGTCGCGGAGGCGCGTCCCGAGGCGATCCACCGGCTGACCGTCGAGCCCGATCACCGGGTTCCAGCCGTGGATGGGGCGCAAGCTCGGCTTCGCGCTGGGCCTCAAGCCGGAGCTGATCGGCGCCGTTCACGAAGATGTGCGGCGCGCTCTACGCCGCGTTTCTGGGGACCGACGCGTCGATGGTCGAGATCAACCCGCTCGATCCAGACCGGGGACGGCCGCATCCTGGCGCTCGACGCCAAGGTGAGCTTCGACGACAACGCGCTCTACCGGCACCCCGAGCTCAAGCGAGCTGCGCGATCTCGCCGAGGAGGACCCGCTCGAGGTCGAGGCCTCGAAGTTCGGCCTCAACTACATCAAGCTCGACGGGAACATCGCCTGCATGGTCAACGGCGCGGGCCTGGCGATGGGCACGATGGACATCATCAAGCACCACGGCGGCCAGCCCGCCAACTTCCTCGACGTCGGCGGCGGCGCGACGCAGGAGATGGTGACGAACGCGTTCCGGATCCTGCTCGCCGATCCGCACGTGCAGCGCGGTCCTCGATCAACATCTTCGGCGGGATCATGCGCTGCGACATCGTGGCGGAGGGGTCGTCGCCGCGGCGAAGGACGTCGGGCGTCGAAGGTGCCGATCGTCGTTCGCCTCGAAGGGACCAACGTCGAGAAGGGCCGCGAGATCCTGCGCACCTCGGGGCTCGCCTTCCGCGTGGCCGACGGGATGCGCGACGCCGCCGAGAAGGTCGTCGCCGCGGCGGCGGGGAGGTAGCGATGGCGGTCCTGGTCGGCAAGACGACGCGCCTTCTCGTCCAGGGGTTGACCGGCCGCGAAGGGGCGTTCCACACCAAGCAGTCCGTCGAGTACGGCACGAAGGTCGTCGCGGGCGTCACGCCCGGGAAAGGGCGGCCAGACGCACGAGGGCATCCCGGTGTTCGACACCGTCGAGGCCGCGGTCGCAGGCGACCGGCGCGAACGCCAGCGTGATCTTCGTTCCGCCGCCGTTCGCCGCGGACGCGATCCTCGAGGCGGCCGCAGCGGGCGTGCCGCTCATCGTCGCGATCACCGAAGGGATCCCCGCGCTCGACATGATGCGCGTCGATGGCGTACCTGAAGACGCAGCCCGCGATCCGCCTCATCGGACCCAACTGCCCGGGGATCATCACGCCGGGCCAGTGCAAGATCGGGATCATGCCCGGGCGCATCCACCGGCCGGGCCGCGTCGGCGTCGTCTCGCGCTCCGGCACGCTGACCTACGAGGCGGTCGACCAGCTGACGCGGCTCGAGATCGGCCAGTCCACCTGCATCGGCATCGGCGGCGACCCGATCAACGGCACGAACTTCATCGACTGCCTGACGCTCTTCCAGGACGATCCCGACACCGACGCGATCGTGATGATCGGCGAGATCGGCGGCACGGCCGAGGAAGAGGCCGCGGCGTTCGTGCGCGCGCACGTGACGAAGCCGGTCGTGTCGTTCATCGCCGGGCAGACGGCGCCTCCCGGGCGCCGGATGGGGCACGCGGGCGCGATCATCTCGGGCGGCAAGGGGACGGCCGCCGAGAAGATGAAGGCGCTGCGGGAGGCGCGGCATCCACGTCGTGGACACCCCCGCCGCCATCGGAGAGACCTTGCAGACGCGCGATGGCGCGCTGAAGGAGATGGGCATGCTGCAGCGCACGCTGGCGATCGTGAAGCCGGACGGCGTCCAGAAGGGCGTCGCCGGCCAGGTGATCGATCGCATCGAGAAGGAAGGCTTCCGCATCGTCGCGATGCGGCTCCACCGCCTGAGCCGCGCCGAGGCGGAAGGGTTCTACGCGGTCCACGCGAGCGCGCCCGTTCTTCAAGGACCTGGTCGCGTTCATGACGTCGGGCCCCGTCGTCTTGATGTGCCTCGAGCGGGACAACGCGATCGCCCACTGGCGCGAGGTGATGGGCGCCACCGATCCCGCGAAGGCCGCCGCCGGCACGATCCGCAAGCTGTACGCGACCAACATCGAGAAGAACGTCAGCCACGGCTCCGACGCGCCCGAGACCGCGGCCTTCGAGCTCGGGCTGGTTCTTCCGAGGCTGCGAGCTGGTCTAAGGAGTGTCCCCTAGGCGCTCGCCTCGTCCATGAGGCGCATCGCCTCCATGACCAGGAACATCGGGTCGCACTCGATCGTCGTGCGCCGGCTCTTGACCCCGTGCTCGATCGCGAACTCCCCGGTCTTCCAGCGCGCCAGCGCGTGGAACGCGGCTTCGCCCTGCAGCTCGCCGCACTTCGCGTGGACGACCGCCCCGTCGCGGAACCAGATGCGGCCGGTCAGCTCGCCCTGGGAGAGCGCGACGAGCGCGGTCTTCATGCCGATGGCGAGCGTCTGGACGATGTCGGGAGGCTCGAGGTTGTCGAGCTGCCCGGTGACGCCGCGCTTCGCGCGCTTCAAGCCTTCGCCGCGCCGCGCGGACTCGCGCGTCAGGATGTTCTGGATCCGCGCGAGCAGCTCTTCGAGGTCGCTGTCCTTGACGAGGAAATCGTCCACGCCCTGGCGGAGCGCGCGGATCTTCAGCAGGCGGCTCTCCGAGCGGGCGAGGAACGCGAACGGGACGTGCTGGAACGCCGCGTCCTTCCGCAGCTCCCTGAGCAGCTGGAAGGCGTCGCTCGCCTCGCGGTCCACCGTCGGCGAGAACGAGATCCGGCGTCGCGGTGACGATCGCTTCGAGCGCCTCGTCGGCCTTCGCCACGCAGCGCACGTCGTAGCCGTCGTTGACGAGCCGCATCTGGAGGAGCTTGCGGAACTCCGCGTCGGCGTCGCACACGACGACCGAGGGTTTCTCGCCGCCGCCGAGCACGCGCGTGAGTCTTCTCGAGCACGCGGATCAGCGCCTCGACCACCTCGGGGTCGAACTGCTGACCGGCCTGCCGCTCGAGCTCGTCGACGGCCTGCTCCGTTCGGAAGCGCGCGGTCGGTGAGGGCGGGCGAGCACATCGCGACGTAGGCGTCGACGACGGCGACGATCCGCGCGCCCAGCGGGATCTCGCGGCCCTTCAGGCCGTCGGGGTAGCCGCGGCCGTCGTACCGTCTCGTGATGGTGGCGGATCACCGGCAGCACGTTCCACGGGAACGTGATGTGCTCGAGGAGGCGCGCGCCGGCGGGCGCGTGCTCCTTCAGCGCCTCCTATCTGCGCGTCCGACAGGTCCTCGTCGGCAGGGGCGAGCGCCGGGTCCACGGCGGTCTTGCCGATGTCCTTGAGGAGGCTCGGCGAGCACGACTTCCTGCACGAGCTCCCGGGAGATCGCAAGCTCCTCGGCCACCGCGCGCACGAGGCGCGTCACGCGATGCGACGATCCGCGGAAGTGCGGGTCGCCGAGCTCGAGCAGGCCGACGAGGACGTCCACCGTCTGCACGAGGGCGTCGAACCCTCGATCGCGCGTCGTCGGTCCGGGAGGCGTCCGCGGCGTGGCCGGACGGCTCGAGGATGGACAGCAGCGATTCGGCGCCGATGAGGAAGTCGTCGGAGTCGAACTGGAGCGAGATCGGGCGATTGACGCACCGCGGCGAAGCTCGTGACCAGGACGACGCGACATCCGGGCCGGACCTGCTCGAGACGCGCGCACAGCCGCCTCGCGCGGACGTCCACGCGTCGCGTCTCGAGCAGCACGACGTCCGCGGCGACGGTCTCCAGGACGCGCTGCGGCCTCGTCGGCGCTGCCCGCGAGGGTCGGCTTCCGCCGCGCTCCCGGACCGCCTGGGCGAGGGTCTCCCGCGTCTTGGCGTTCTCGGAGACGATCACGACACGCTGCGGCATGCGCGCACCACTCCCGACTACGAATGTAGGCGCCGCCGCGGCAGGTCAAACCCGGCCGCGCCTGGGGTACCATCCCGCCCCATGAACGAGCTCCGCCGGCTGTTTCGGCTACATGCGGCCGCACCTGGGCCGCCTGATCCTGGCCTCGCTGCTTCTGGGCCTGGCGGCGCTGCTGATGTCCGCCGTCGTCGCGACGCTCAAGCCGCTGGCGAACGAGGTCTTCCAGCGTCGGGAGCGCGCGGAGCCGCGGCGCGCGGTTCCGCGCGGGCACGCGTCCGGCGCGTTCGACATCCTGGACACGGTCAAGCGCAGCGATCCCGACCGCCGAGATCCTCGCGCTGGGCGAAGGACCGCGCCTACCTCGAGGTGCCGCTGCTGCTCGTCGCGATCTTCTTCTTCCGGTCGGTCTGTCTCTACTTCGGTCAGTACTACGTCATGAAGACGGGGACGTCGGTCATCCGGGACATCCGGGCCGAGCTGCACGAGGCGATCTCGTACCAGTCGCTGCGGTTCTTCCAGGCCAACCCGACGGGCACGATCCTGTCGCGCATCGTCGCCGACGTCGCGCGCCTGCAGACGGCGTCCACCGACGTCTTCGCCGATTTCATCCGCGTCGGCGTGAGCATGCCGCTCTTCCTCGGTCTGGCGCTTCTCCAGGATTGGAAGCTCTCGCTCGTCGCGATGGTCGGGCTGCCGCTTCTCGCCTACCCGATGGTCAGAGCTCTCGCAGCGGCTCCGCAGGGCCTCCACCCGCTCGCAGGAAAAGCAGGCGGAGACGGCGAGCCTGCTCGCCGAGACCGATCGCCGGCGCGAAGGTCGTCCAGAGCTTCGCGATGGAGCGGTTCGAGATCGGCCGTTTCCGCGCCGCCCTCGACCGCATGCTCGCGGCCGATCTGAAGTCCGCGCGCGCGCTGGCGCTGGCGCCGGCCGTCATGGAGCTGTTCGGCGCGGTCGCGGGCGCGCTGCTGTTCTCGTACGCGGGCCGCCAGGTGGCCAAGGGCCGCATCACGGGCGGCGACGTCATGGTCATCGTCGGCAGCCTCGGCTACTTCTTCATGTCGCTGCGGCGGATGAACACGATCAACTCCGAGGTCCAGCAGGCGATCGCCGCGGCGAAGCGCGTCTTCGCGATGATGGACCGGGAGCGCGAGATCCGGGACCTCCCGGCGCCGTGCCGCTCCCGCCGTTCTCGCGCGAGATCCGATTCGAGCACGTGGATTTCGCGTACGACGACGAGAAGATCTTGGACGGCGTCGACGTGACGATCCGGCGGGCGAGACGGTCGCGCTCGTCGGCGCGTCGGGCGCCGGGAAGACCACGATCGCCAACCTGCTGCCGCGCTTCTACGACCCGAGCGCCGGCCGCATCCTGTTCGACGGCCACGAGCTCCGGATCGGTCACGCTCGAGTCGCTCCGCGGGCAGATCGGTCTCGTCACGCAGGAGACCGTCCTCTTCAACGACACGGTCAAGAACAACATCGCCTACGGGCGGTCGGACGTCCCGATGGACGCGGATCGTGGCGGCGGCGAAGTCCGCGCACGCGCACGAGTTCATCGAGAGCCTCCCCGACAAGTACGACACGATCGTGGGCGAGCGCGGCGCGCGCTTGTCGGTGGGCCAGCGCCAGCGCCTGACGATCGCCCGCGCGCTCCTCAAGAACCCGCCGATCCTGATCCTCGACGAGGCGACCTCCGCGCTCGATTCGGAGTCGGAGAAGCTCGTGCAGGAGGCGCTCGAAGTCCTGATGAGAAACCGGACCAGCCTCGTCATCGCCCATCGCCTCGCGACCGTGCGGCGCGCCGACCGGATCCTCGTCATGGAGAGCGGGCGGGTCGTCGAAACCGGCACGCACCGCGAGCTGCTCGAGCGGGACGGCCTCTACGCCCGCTTCCACTCGCTGCAGATGCAGAAGAGGAGTGTCCCCTTTTCAGCGAACCGATAGATCGTGCGCTCGCCAGAGCAGGAAGAGCGTGATGGCCAGGATTCCGGCGACCATCCACACCTCGCGGTTGCGGATCATGCGGTCCGACGACCAGCCGAGATTCGACGCGCTCGCGTAGGGCTTGAAGGTCGGCAACAGCGCCGGCACCGCGCTTGAAGTAGCGATCGTAGGTCTCTCCGTGCACGGCGCGCAGCCGCGCCGGCTCGACGCGCTCCTTGCGGGGCATGTAGTAGAAGAAGAAGACGGCGTAGCCGACGGCGAGCAGAGATCCAGTTGGCGTAGTACGGCAAGCGGCACATGACGCACAGCCCGGTCAGAATCAGAAAGCCGCCCGAGGTAGAGCGGGTTGCGCGTGTAGCGGTAGGGCCCCGAGGTGATCAGCTCCTTCGTTTTCAGGAGGTGCCCGGCGGCCCAGAAACGGACGCCCTCGCCGAGCGCCGCGATGACGAATCCGACGGCGACCTCGAGCGGGCTGCGGCTTCGCGAAGACGACGAGGACCACGATGAACGCGAACGTCGCGGTCAGGCGGATGCCCCGCCAGCGTTCGGCTGTAGCCTGCTTCGCTCAATGCGCGCGGGCAGGATACCTCAGGCGCGCGACGGTCACGCGCGCTTCGCCGGAGCCGATCCCAGAACCCCTTGATCCGGCGTCCCGCTCCCCACAGCCGCACGGCGGCGGGATCGACTTCGGCCAAGCGCCTCACTCTCGGAGCCCCGGTGAAGCGCGCGCGCATGCGCGCCGCGGCCAAGCGATCCTGGGCGCAGCAGCCGCTCGAACACGCGCCGGCGGAGCGAGCTCGGCCGCGGGCCGCAGCACGTACGCCGCCGCGAGGTCGACGACGTGGACCGCGCCGTCGTGGCGCGACGAGCACGTCGCGGTGATGGAGATCGGCGATCGCGACGCCCCGTGAGTGCAGCCCGCGATCACCTCGTCGAGCCGGTCGAAGATCTCGGGGGAGCGGCGCCTCGCCGGAAGATCCGCCAGCGGAACGCGATTCGATCCAGCCGGTCGCGAGCGTGAACGGGCCGAGACGCCCCAGAGAACGGCGCGAGCCCGGCGTCGATCCCGGCCGCTCGTAGGCCCGGCACTCGCGTCCGACCAGCAGACCGGCCCACGGTGTGGCGCGCACGAAAAACGGCCGCCGCCGTAGTCCTTGACCGCGATCCGCCGCCCGCCCAGCCGGTAGAGCGAGACGTCGGCCTTCGAGAGGTTCCGTCCGGGAATCGCAGCTCGGGCGTGAGGCCGCCAGAGCCTCTCGGATCCGATGCGGGGCTCAGCGAGCCTGTGCTAGACTCCGGCACGGAGCGAGTCACCGTAAACCTTTGCAAACGTTGAGATTAACTACGTTGACGCCTTCTCGACCGCCCAACATACCACGCTGTCCCGCGCCGTGACGAGATCGGTCGATCGCACCCGCGAGGTGCTCGTGTCCGGCGGTCGGCGCGAAGGCCGACGTGCTCGTCGTCGACGTTCGACGGGCGGCTCGGTGATCGTGAAGGACTTCGCCAAGCGCCGGGCCTTGGGTCCGCGGCCTCGGACGCCTGCAGATCCGTCGCGAGGCCGCCGCCTACCGCTGGCTCGCCGGCGTCGCCGGGGTGCCGCGCCTTCGTCGGGCGCATCGACCCGCTGGCGCTGGCGATCGAGCGGATCGATGGGCGAGCGTCTCGCGTTCGCCTCGCTCCCGCCGGGCGACGGACTGCGGTGCATCGTCGAGCTGCGCGGCGATCCTCGACGCGATCCACGCGCGCGGGGTCATCCACAACGACCTGCGCGGCCGCGAGAACGTCCTGCTTCGCCGGGACGGCGGGCTGGCCGTCGTCGATTTCGCCGGAGCGATACGCCTGCGTCCCGGCGGGCTCGCGCACCGGCTCTTCTTTCGCCTCCTCGCCGTGGCCGACGAAGCGGCGTTCCTCAAGTGGAAGGGGATGATCGCCCCGGGCTCGTACACGCCGGAGGACGAGGCCTTCCTCCGCCGCTTCGAGCGATGGCGGGTGCTGGTGGCCGTTCAATCTCAAGCGCCGGAAGGCAAACTCGAGGGTGGCATGAGCGAAGCTCGCGCCCGGTCGACATCTCCGTGGTCGCCCCGGTGTTCAACGAGCGCGACAACCTGACCCCGCTCGTGGACGAGCTGCTCGCCGTCTTGCGCGCGACGCCCCGGCACGTTCGAGATCGTGCTGGTCGACGACGGGAGCCGGGACGGTTCGTTCGGAGGCGATCGACGCGCTCGCCGCGGCGCATCCCGAGGTGCGCGGGCTCCACTTCAAGGCGAACTGCGGTCAGACGGCGGCGTTCGACGCCGGCTTCAAGGCGCGCGCGGCGCCGTCGTCGTGACCATCGACGCGGACCTCCAGAACGACCCGCGCGACATCCCCTCGCTGCTGCAGGCGCTCGAAGGGCACGACGCCGCGGTCGGGATCCGCACGGAGCGGCGCGACGGCACCGTCCGCCGCGTGGTCGTCGAAGATCGCGAACGCCGTGCGCAACCGCGTCTCCGGGGACGACATCATCGACACCGGGTGCTCGCTCAAGGCGTTCCGCGTGGATGCGTTGCGCGAGATCAAGCTCTGGAACGGGATGCACCGCTTCCTGCCGACCCTGATCAAGCTCGAAGGGGAGCGTGGTGCAGGTTCCCGTCAATCACAGGCCCCGATTGGCGGGGACGAGCAAGTACGGAGTGTGGAACCGGGTCTTCCGGTCGTCCGCCGGATCTGCTCGCCGTGCGCTGGATGAAATCGCGCCGGCTGGGCTACGAGGTTGTGCGCCATGACCCTTGACACGATTCCCGACGGGCTGGCTGGCCGTCGGGTTCCTCGGCCAGGCCATGTTCTCCGGCCGGTTCATCGTTCAGTGGATCGCCTCCGAGCGAAAGAAGGCGAGCGTGATCCCGGTGGCGTTCTGGTGGCTCTCCCTGGCGGGCGGCGCGGCGCTCGTTCGTCTACGCGATCCACCGCGGCGATCCGGTGTTCATCCTCGGTCAGGCTGCGGGACTGGTCGTCTACGGCCGCAACCTGGTCTTGTTGCGCCGGACCGGCAACCGGACCGGCGCCTAGACCCTCATTCCGGTCGCCGCGGGACGATCCGCCGGAGCTGGAAGACGACGAGACCGCCCGGCGTGGTCGAAGCCGAACTCGATGTCCTGCGCGCGCCCGGTCACGTCCTCCAGGGCGCGGGCAAGCGCCGGCGACCTCGCGCGAGCTCGGCGGCGGTGAGGCACGGCCGTCCACGCTGCTCGGGCGTGCAGCGGGACTTCGACGGTTCCCATCCCCTGCGGCGCCAGCTCGATGCGGTGCGCGCCGCTCGCCGATCTCGCAGGCGATGAGCTCTCCGGTGCTGCGCCGCACCCAGAAGAGATCGCCCGCGAGCTCGCCCTGCGAGATCGCCTCGCCCAGGCCCCACGTCGCGTTGATCAGAAGCGTGTCAGGCCGGCCCGAAGGATCGCGCGAGAACAAGACGCCCGCCGATCGCGTCTCGATCATCTCCTGAACGATGACCGCCTGGCTCGCGCGCAACGGGGAGAGACCCATCGACGACAGCGCCGCCAGCGCGCGCGCGTTCCACAGCGACGCCCAGGCCCAGCGGATGCGATCGACGAGATCGTCGAAGCCCGGACACGCCGAGGTAGGTATCGAACAGTCCCGCCAGGCTCCCCAGGGGCCGTCTTCGATCGTCGCCGACGAGCGCACCGCAAAGCGGTTCGACCCCGAGCGCGTCGAAGGCCGCCTTGATGGCGTCGCGCACCTCATCCGGGAACGTCTCCCGGCGAGGATCGCCGCCCGGGCCTTCCTCGAGGTCGCGTTCTCGTCGATCTGCGTCGACGGCCAGGCGCAGCTTCTCGCCGGTCTCGCCGAGCAGGTGAAGGCGGTACGCCGCGGAGGTCACCACGAAACCGCGCGGAACGCGGCATCCCTCGGGCATCGACCTCGCGTGCGTCGATCAGAGCTTGGGCCTTGCCGCCGACGAGCGCGCGCTCGCGCGGCGCTCCGGAGACGAGCGGCACGACGAGGTGCGTGCCCGCGCGGGCCCGCTCGTCGGCCAGCTGGGCCGCCAAGCGCCGGTGCAGCCGCGTCGACGTCCGCCGGGCTCGACGTGCGCGGCGCGCGCGCGGCGCAAGCAGCCGGAACAGGCCGCCCAGGCGCGCGCGCAGGAGATCGTCGGGCAGGTCGAGCGCGCGCTCACGCTCCGGCGCAGCTCGTCTTCCATCGCGGCGCGGCGGGCGCCTGCCGCGGCCAAGCACCGGCTCGAGCCTCTGCTCGAGGCGGTCCGGATCGCCTCCCAGATCCTCGAGAGCTTGAGGTCGCGGTCCAGCGCGGCTCTCGAGCCCGCGCAATCCGCGCTGCAGGTCCTCGAGGTCTTCGGCCGCTTCGATGACGACGATGGTGTCGTCGCAACGCGCCGCCGCTTCCGCCAGGACGCGCTCGCGCAGGGCGGCGTGCATCGTCCCGAACTCCGGCTGCGGCGAGCGTCGCTGCCAGCGCTTCGAGCAGCCGTCGCGCGGGAGGTCCCGGAGGCACGACGCGGAAGGGGAACGCGGCCTCGAGGAGGAACTCGCGGCTGGCAACGTCTCCGGCCGCGTCGAGAAGCGCGCGGAGCAGGCGCTCGTCGCCGGGGAGCTTTCGAGAAGGCGGCCAGCGCCGCGTACACGCTGGCGGATCGCCCGTCTGCGCTCGCGATCGAAGTCCGCCGGGCACGGTGAGCACGCCCCGGCCGCCGTCCAAGAAGCACGACGTCGCCCTCGTCGAGAACGGCCCGGCGCGCGGTGGCCGACGACGTCCTCGAGCACGAGCAGGCCGTCCTCGCCTTCGCTGCGCGCGAGGCGCGCCGGCGTGACTCCCGAAAGCGCGACCGAGGGCTTCCCGAACTCCGGGACAGCAGGCTGACGTGCGAGAGGAGGAGCCCGACAGCGTGAGCGTTCCCGCCGACGCGAGGATCCGCCCGATGTCGTCGGGCACGGCGCGCTCGGCGAGGAGCACCGACCCCGCGACGTCGGCGGGGTCGAGCTCCGGCCGGTTGCGCCGCAGCGGGCCGCAGGCCCGTCCCGGCGCGATCGCACGACCCTGTATCGAGAACGAGCCGGACGCCGCCGGATGGGGACGCTGTCATGGCGTCACCCATCGTAGCGCGATCGCCGGCCCCTAGCGAGGCGATCGTCCCGGCTGACGATCGGCGGGCCGAGCGGGGCCGGGGCGGGGGCGTGGAGACCGGAGTTCCCCGCGTGCCCACCCGGGTCAGGATCAAGTAGCCGAACGCGAGGATCTCGACCAGGAACCAGATCGAGAATCCGACGCACGGCAACGGGATCGAACCGGAGAACGGCGAACGGGAGAAGACCGAGGAGGATCGCGCCGAGCAACGACATCTCGCGCCCCATCGCGCGGCCCATGCGGGACCCGATCTGGTGGAAGATCCCGCACATCGCGAGCCACTTGAGCACGACGAACACGAGGTAGACGCAAGAACACCAGCGGGATGCCGATGATGGTGAGCGCCAGGAACAGCTGCGCGAAGACGAACACGACGTAGCCGACCAACCCGAAGATGAATGCGGTGAACAGGCGGGCCGGCGCCTCCTCGCTGATGAGGCGGATGCGGTCGGGGACGAGCGCGGCGAGAAGCAGCGCGCAGACGAAGAACAGGAAGATCGCGAACAGCTTCCACCAGAAGAACGAACCCGCGAAGGCTCCCCAGCCGGGACTCCAGCCGTGACCCCACTTCGGGAGCGGGATACCGAACGGCACGTTCATCGACCTGCCCTTGCACCGTCGCGCCGTTCGCTGCGAGCGTCCCGCCGACGTTGGTGACGTCGCCTGTCGACCGAGGACTTCGTCGTCGAGCTCCAGGTCGCGAGACGACGCCGGTGACGTCGCCGTCGACCGAGCCCCGGAGGTCCAGGCTGCCGGCGACCACGGTGACGTCGCCGTTGACGTGTCCGTCGATCGTCACGTGACCGCGGATGCAGGTGACGTCGCCGTCGTGCGTCTCGCCCGCCGTGATCGTGATGTCCTGGTTGATGCCGTTGATCTCGCCGTCGCGGCTGGAATCGAGGATCCCGGGACCGCGTGAGGCATCGGGAGCTTGCGGCGCAGGCGGCGGGGAGGGGACGGCGACCGGGTGCGCCGTCGTCGTTTTCTTTTCGACCGGGGCGGGCGTCGCGGCGAGGGCCACGACCGTCAAGCCACCGGCAAGCGCGGCCAGCGCGAGATTCCGAACACTCATGCGTGCTCCTTCGTGGCGGCGCGTCGGCGCGACGTCGCGTCCCACGATGACGGCGGTGATACCCAGCATGGAGCGCGGCGATCGCCGCGAGCAGGGCGCGAGCGAATGGTTGGAAAGGCGGCAAGCGGCCGCACGACGGCCTGCGCCGACGCGAGAAGCGCCAGCGCCACGCGGCCCAGCTGTCTCCGCGAGCGACGCCGCCGGCGCCTGGAGCTTCAGCATGGCGTCGGTGCCGCCCGCCATCGCGTGAGCCGAGACTCGAGACGACCGCGGAGAGGCTCGGACCCGCCCAGAAGGCCGCCGCCAAGAGTGCCAGGCCCACGAGCGATGCCGCGACGGCCCACCGCGCTGAATTGGCGGGGCGGAAGCTCCGTCCGCGGTGGGGCGCCGATGAGCGGCGACGCCGGGCCATCACGCGTTCGGCGGACGTCGATCGGAAAACGGGGCGGGCGCGCCCCGCCGCCCGAGCGCCTCGTCGAGAAGGGCCTCGAAGGCCTTCTCGTTCTTCATGACGGGAAGTGCTCCGGGTTGCGGCGCATGAGGACCTTCTTCAGCGCTTCGCGGCCGCGCATCAGGCGGGTCTTCACGGTTCCCTCCGGGGTCCCGAGAATGCGGGCGGTCTCGTCGACCTTCAGCCCTTCGACGTAGACGAGGTGCATGACCTCGCGGTAGCGCGGGTCCACGTGCCGGAGGGCCTCGCGAACGAGCGCGTGCCGCTCGTCCGCTTCCATCGCGTCGTCGGCGCCGGGGCTCCTGTCCTCGACCTGCTCCGGCATCTCCGTCCGTCCGCGCTCCTTCTTCATCCGCCGCGACCGGTCCACGACGTGATTGGCGGTCAGCTTGTAGAGCCAGGTGGAAAACGCGTGGTCGGGCCGGTACTGGTGCAGGTTGCGGTAAACCTTCAGCAGGACCTCGCTCACCACGTCCTCCACGTCTTCGCGCTTGCAGCCCGACCGCCAGGCGATCCCCGCGACCATGTTCTGGTAGCGGGTGACCAGCTCCCGGAAGCGGTCGGTTTTGCCGCCAGGACCTCGCGGACGATCTCGAGGTCGAGGGCGGCCCGGTCGTCCCCGGTCTCGCCTGACGAGAGGGTGTAACGCTCCATGGCCGCCAAGGTTCCCAGGTCTCGCAAGGACGGAAGGTTGCGGATCGCAGAGTACACTAGTGAAATCCATGACCCACGACTCCGACAGCGTATCAAGCCGCGGAACATCGCGGTCGCCGGCCGCGAGCTGGCCCTGGCCTGGGCCGACGGCCACGAGTCGTACCTGCCGTTCGACGACCTGCGCAGCCAGCTGCCCTGCTCCGTGTGCCGCGGCCAGCGGGAGGCGCCGCCCGACCCGCTGCGGATCGTCAAGGCGCCGGCCCGGGGGCAGGTGACGATCCGGGACCTCGTCCCGGTCGGGGCGTACGCCGTCCAGATCGTCTGGAGCGACGGCCACGATACGGGGATCTACGCGTTCGAGATGCTGCGGAATGCGTGTCCCTGTCCCACCTGCCGCCCGCAAGGAGGGATCGCATGACGATCCGCATCGGACTGATGGGCTTCGGCCGCATCGGGCGCAACGTCTTCCGCATCGTCCACGACCGCGACGACGTCGAGGTCGCGGCGATCGTGGACATCGCCGAGCCGCCGGCTCTCGAGTACCTGCTGCGGTTCGACACCGTGCACGGCCGCTTCGAGGACCCGGTCTGGGTGAAGGGGATTCGCTCTACGCCAAGGGGCGCGCGATCAAGCTGCTCCAGGCGCAGGGCCCCGGGCGACGTCGATTGGGCGGCGTTGGGCGTCGACATCGTCGTCGAGGCGACCGGGCAGTACCGGACCCGCGCGATCCTGCAAAAGCACCTCGACCGGGGCGCGAAGTGCGTCGTCCTGACGGTGCCCCCGCGCGACGAGATCGACGCCCTCGTCGTCATGGGCGTCAACGACCACGTCCTCGGACAAGAACACGCGCATCGTCAGCAACGCGTCGTGCACCGCCAACGCGCTGGCGCCGATCTGCAAGATCCTCGACGACGCGTTCGGGATCGAGCGCGGCTTCATGACGACGGTGCACGCCTACACGAACGACCAGCGCCTGGCGGACGTGCCTCACACCGAGATGCGCCGCTCCCGCGCCGCCGCCGAGAACATCATCCCGACCGAGACGCACTCGCCGAAGGTCGTGCAGTCGATCCTCCCGCAGCTTGCGGGAAGCTCGACGGGATGGCGTTGAACGTCCCGGTCCCGGACGGCTCGAACGTCGATCTCGTGACGCTGATGAAGCGCGACGTGACGGCGGAGGAGGTCAACGAGATCGTCAAGTCGGCCTCGCTGACGACGTTCAAGGGGATCGTCGAGTACACCGATCAGCCGATCGTCTCGTCGGACGTCGTCGGGCAACGATCACTCGGCGGTGTTCGACGGGCTCTCCACGTTCGTGCTGGGCGGCAACATGTTGAAGACGATCACCTGGTACGACAACGGATGGGGCTACGCGATGCGCGTGGTCGAGCTGATCGGCCGCCTCGCGTCGCTTCACGTCGCGCCGGCGGCGGGGAGGTCGTGATGGCCAAGCCGCGCGTCGCCATCAACGGGTTCGGCCGCATCGGCCGGGCCGCCTTCCGGCTGCTCTCGCAGCGCGACGACATCGAGGTCGTCGCGATCAACGACGTCACGCCCAACGAGACGCTGGCCTACCTCACGCGCTTCGACACCGTGTACGGCCGCTACCCCGGGCGTCGTCACGCTGAAGGGCGACACGATGATCGGCGGGGACGCAGATCCGTGCGCATGCTGGAGCAGAAGGACCCGCGAAGCTCCCGTGGGGCGAGCTCGGCGATCGACGTCGTCGTCGAGGCGACCGGCCGGTTCAGGAAGCGCGAGGAGTGCGCCTGGCACCTGCAGGCCGGCGCCAAGCGCGTGATCCTCACCGTCCCGGCCAAGGACGAGGTGGACGCGATGGTCGTCGTCGGCGTCAACGATCACCTCCTGAGGCCCGAGCATCGCATCGTCTCGAACGCGAGCTGCACGACCAACTGCCTCGCGCCCGGTCGCCAAGGTCCTGAACGACGCCTTCGGGATCGTCAAGGGCGTGATCACGACCGTGCACGCCTACACCAACGACCAGCGCCTGGCGGACGTGCCGCACAAGGACCTGCGCCGCTCCCGCGCCGCCAACGAGAACATCATCCCGACGACGACCGGCGCCGCGCGGGCGGTCGGCAAGGTGCTCCCCGAGCTCAAAGGCAAGCTCGACGGCGTCGCGATGCGCGTCCCCGTGCCCGACGGCTCGATCGTCGATCTCGTGGCCGAGCTGTCGAGAAGCCGTCACGGTCGCGTCGATCAACGGCGCCGATGAAGGAAGCCGCCTCGAAGGCCCCGCTGCAGGGGATCCTGGCGTACTGCGAGGAGCCGATCGTCTCGTCGGACATCATCCAGGACTCCCACTCGGCGACCTTCGACTCGCTCTGCACGCGCGTCCTCGGCGGAAACTTCGTCAAGGTGCATCGCCTGGTACGACAACGAGTGGGGGTATTCCTGCCGGGTCGTCGACCTGATCGGGAAGTTGGCGGCGCTCTGAGAAAGGGGACACTCCCTTTAACGGAGGACATGTCGCTCCGCAAAAAGCGATGTCCCCTTCGTCAGTAGGCCTTGGCGAAGTGGACGCGCCGCGTCGAAGGATTGCCGCACCGCACGCAGGCGCCCGATTCCGTCGGCCCGTCGAACGTGATCACGCGAACGGTCGCCTTGGTCTCCTCGTGGATCGCGGTCTCGCAGCGCCGTGTCGCCGCACCAGTGCGCGAGCATGAAGCCGCCGGTCGATCTCGAGCTTGCGCCTTGAACGCGTCGTAGCCGTCGATCGTGAACGTCGCCGCGTCGCGTCGCGCCCTGCGCGGCCGCGAGCATCTCGGCCTGGAGCTCGTCGAGAAGCTTGGGGACGGCCGCGGCGACGTCGGCCGACGGGGACGAACGACTTCGCGCGGTTCAACCGCTTGACGCAGCAGACCGAGCCCTTCTCGAGATCCTTGGGCCCCAGCTCGATGCGGAGCGGGACGCCGGCCAGCTCCCACTCGTTGAACTTGAAGCCGGGGAGAGGTTGTCGCGGGCGTCGAGCTTGACCGCGACGCCGGCCTTCTTGAGCGTCGCTTCGACGTCCGCGCGCCGCCGCGAGGATCTTCTCGACGGGATCGCTGCCCTTGAAGATCGGCACGATGACGACCTGGATCGGCGCGAGCTGCGGCGGGAGGACGAGGCCGTTGTCGTCGCCGTGCGCCATGACGATCGCGCCGACGAGTCGCGTCGACACGCCCCACGACGTGTTGAACGCGTGCTGCCAGTCGCCCGCCTCGGTCTGGAACTTGAGATCGAACGCCTTCGCGAAGTTCTGCCCGAGGTGGTGCGAGGTCCCGGCCTGCAGCGCCTTGCCGTCCTGCATCAGCCCTCGATGCAGTACGTGTGATGCGCGCCGGCGAACTTCTCCTTCTCGGTCTTCAGGCCCTTGAGCACCGGGACCGCCATGTACTCCTCGGCGAACGTCGCGTAGACGTCGAGCATCTTGCGCGCCTCGTCCTCGGCCTCGTCGTAGGTCGCGTGCGCGGTGTGCCCCTCCTGCCAGAGGAACTCGGTCGTGCGCAGGAACAGGCGCGTGCGCATCTCCCAGCGGACGACGTTCGCCCACTGGTTGATCAGGAGCGGGAGGTCGCGGTACGACTGCACCCACTTCGCGAACATCGAGTAGATGATCGTCTCGCTGGTCGGGCGGATGATCAGCTCCTCCTCGAGCTTGCTTTCCGGGTCCGGGACGATGTCGGTCTTTCCGTCGATCGTCACCGACTTGAGGCGGCGTGTGCGTGACGATGGCGCATTCCTTGGCGAACCCCTCGACGTGCTGGGCCTCCTTCGCCAGGAACGACTTCGGGATGAAGCAGCGGGAAGTAGGCGTTCTGGTGCCCGGTCTCCTTGAACATCCCGTCCAGGACCCTCTGCATGTTCTCCCAGAGCGCGTAGCCGTGCGGCCGGATGACCATGCAGCCCTTGACCGGGGAGTAGTCCGCCATGCGCGACTGGATGACGACGTCGGTGTACCAGCGGGAATAATCCTCGGCTCGGGGCGTGATGAGCTTGGCCATGGGCTCCCTTTCGCGGTACTTCTTACCGTATGGAACTGCACGAAACCGGGATTATAGGAGGCACGTCGTCCGACGTTCCACAGCGCCCGGGCCTGGGCAAGTTCCTGGCCGAGGAAGGCGCGTGGCTTCTGGCCGCTTTCGCGGTCACGATCCTCACCGCGAGCGTCCTTCAGGGTCAGGGCGGCGATGCTCGCGGCGGCGGCGCCGGGCGTCGCGCTCTTCGGCCTTCACGGGCTTGTCGGCATTCACGTGGTTCGCACCGAGCTGACGAAGCTGGCCGGCTGGTTTCGCATCGACCGGCGCGCGGTGGTGTGGGGCGTCGCGGGCGGGGCGTTCCTCCTCGCGTTCAACGGGCCTCTACGGCCTCGCTCTCGAGGCGCTCGGCGTCGATGCCGCCGGACGTCGCGGCGATGCTCCGCGGCCTGATCCCGGAGCTTGTCCTCGTGACGTGGGCGGCGGTCCTGGCGCCGATCGTCGAGGAGATGTACTTCCGCGGGCGGCTGATCGACGCGTTCGTCCCCAAGCTGGGTCCGGGCTGGGCGGGGACGATCACCTCGCTCGCGTTCGCGGCGATCCACGGGATCCCGGCGTTCTTTCCCGCGTACGTCGTCTTCGCCTTCGTGCTGCTCGCCCTGCGCCGCCGCACCGGCGGGCTCGCCGCGCCGATCCTCGCGCACATGATCAACAACGCTTTCGCCCTGATGTAGCCTAAGATCCCGACCTACCTGCAGCGGTACGAAGCGGACCGCGATCGATCGCTCACGGCGAATGCTCGCCGGCCTCGCGCGTGAAGACGAAGAGCTCCTGCGAGCTCGTGCCGAGCGGAATGACGAGCCGTGAGCCTTCGCCCAGCTGCTCGATCGAGCGCCGGCGGAACCGCAGCAGGCGCGGCGGTCACGACGATCGCATCGAACGGGCCGCCTCCGGCCAGCCGAGCGATCCGTCGCCGCACGCGTCGATGCACGTTGACGATGCCCGAGGACGCCGAGCGTACGCGCGGCGCGCTCGGACAGCTCCGGCTCGATCTCGACGGTCCAGACTTCTCCCGCGCAGGCGGCGAGCACCGCGGTCTGGTAGCCGCACCCCGTGCCGATCTCGAGCACGCGCGACGCGGGCGTCGAGCTGGGCGAGCTCGGTCATCAGCGCGACGATGTAGGGCTGCGAGATCGTTTGGCCGCGCCCGATCGCCAGCGGACCGTCGTCGTAGGCTCGCGCGCGGTCGCCCTCGGGCACGAACAGATGCCGCGGCACGGTCCGCATGGCGCCGAGAACGACCGGATCCGTGACGCCGCGGAAGACGATCTGATCCTCGACCATGCGCAGGCGTGCAATCGCCCACGGGTCAGGGCGCGTAGGACGTCATGTCGAACCTTCCCTTCCTCGACGCGCGAGGTCCCGGGGCATTATCTTCCCGCCGTGTTGCCGCCGTGGCGTCTCAAAGTCGGACTCGCGCTCGGGGGGCGCTGCGCGGGGCTCGCCCACATCGGCGTGCTGCGCGCCCTCGTCCGCGAGGGCATCCCGATCGACGTCATCACGGGGACGAGCATGGGCGCCGTCGTCGGCGGGGCTTACGCGGCGCTGGGCGACATCGGCGAGATCGAGCGAAGCGTTCGCGGGCTTCTGACGAGCGCCGAATTCCAGCAGAACGCGCGTCTCGTTCCTGCGGGAGACCAAGCGGACCCGCGGGAGCCTCCTCTATTCCGTGACGAACCTCGTGCGTCGCGGCATCGTCTACGGCGTCTCGACGATGCGCCCGTCGTTCGTCTCCGCCGAGAAGTTCGCGCGATCAGCTTCGGGCGCATTCTGCCCGACGTCGAGGTCTCGACGACGCCGATACGCTTCGCGGCGTCCGCCGTCGATCTCGAGACGGCGGAGGAGATCGTTCTCTGCCACGGCCGGCTTCGCGAGGTCGCCGCCGCGAGCGCCGCCATCCCGGGGATCCTCCCGCCGCGACGGCTGCACGGGCGGCTTCTCATCGACGGCGGGTGGGTCGACAAGATTCCGGTGCTTCCGGCGTTCCGGCTCGGCGCCGACGTCGTCATCGCGGTGGACATCTCCGCCGATCTCGCCGACGCGCAGCGCTTCGTGCGCGGCATCGACATCGTGCTTCGGGCGAACACGATCAAGGACACCGCGATGACCGAGCTGCAGCGCCGCCTCGCCGACATCGTCATCGAGCCCGCCGTGCGCAAGATCCACTGGGCCGACTTCGAGTCCGCTGGATTTCTGCATCGACGACGGGGACGCGGGCGGCCTGCCAGGCGGTGCCGAAGATCCGCGATCTGCTGCGCCAGGAGCGATTCCGCTCGATGATGCGTCCGCCGTTGGGCAAACGCATGGCGGAACGCTACCTCGCCTCCGCGGATCTGCGTTTCACCATGGAATGAAGGGTCTGCGCGTGAGGCGTCCGCAGAAGCTCCTGCTCGTCGATCGTCGGATCGGTCGCCGCGACCGTATCCTCCTCGGGCGACGCTTCTCCCGCTTCTCGTGAACGCCGAGCGCCTGCGCCCTCAGGCCGAGGCGAAGCTTCAAACGGCGTTGGGCCGGCGCGTCTCGCTGGGGCCCTCTGCGACTCTCGCTGTGGAGCGGACCCGCCCTGCGTCGCGCGCCAGCTTGCGGATCGGAGATCGCTCTCCGGCTCCGCCGCGCTCCACGATCGCTCGTCGATGGCGGGCGAAACGGCGGTCCACGTCGCTTGGCTCCCGCTCTTCGGAAGCGCGTCGAGCTGCGCTCGATCACCGTGGACAAACCTGACGATCGCTCAGGACGAGAAACCGCTTCTCTCGCGGCGCGCCTCAGGAGCCGGATGCGGATCGCCCGCCGACGGTCACGGTCGCCATGGAAGGATCGATCGACGGGCGCTTGGCGCGCGATGACGGCCGCGCCGCGCATTTCGGCAGCGGCATTCACGGCGACGTCTCGAGTCCGGCGATGCTCGAGATCGCGGCGCTCGACGCCACCGTCGGACCCCTTCTGCGTGTCGACGCCGACGGGGCGGGTGACGGACATCTCCGTCGCGGCCCCTCGGCTTTCTCTGGCTGGGACAAGCGACGCTGAAGCGATCGCAAGCGAAGGGCCGCTTCGACCGTCGTCGTTCGCGGCGCAGCCCGAGGCGTCGTTCGACGTGCAGGCCGCCGTTCTCGACGTCGACGAGATCATGGCCGCCGCCGCGCGCTTTCAGGTCGCGGCCATCGCGCGGCCTCCTTCCGGATCGTTCCCGAGGCGAACGCCGCGGAGGCCGCCCCGGCAGCCCGCGGTGCCGTCGTTCGCGCGGATGCTCGCCGGCGTCCGGCGATCGGTGCGCGCGGACCGGTGCGTCGCTCGTGGTCTCGAGCTGACGAACCTCTCGACTGCGCGTGACTTTAGAGCGCGGCGTCGCGGAGCTGCGCGACATCTCGCTTACGCCCTTTACGGCGGCACGGCGCGCGGGCACGCTGACGCTTCGGCGCTTCGAGCCGAAGATCCCGTTCTCCCTCGAGCAGACGGCGGAGGGATCTCGATCCGGCCGCTGATCGCGGCGCTTGGCCCCGAGCGCAGGCCGGAACGGTCGATGGGAGAGCCTCGCTGGACGTCCGGTTGACCGGCGAGGCGGGCGGCGCGGCTCTGTTGCCCGTCGATCAACGGCGTCGGGCGGGTGGCGATCGAGGACGGAACGCTCGTCGAGCTTCGGGGTCATCAAACAGGTGATGAACACGCTCGAGGTCGCGGGCGCCAAGGGGATCGCGAAGGACGAAACGCCGTTCGATCGTCTCTCGGCGCACTTCGATGTCGTGCAGGGGACGGCGGCGACGAAGGACCTCGAGTTCCGGTCGAGCGACCTCGACGGCGACGGCGCGGGAACCGTCGGGCCCTGGGCGGTGTCGCTGCACCTCGACCTGCTGGCGTCGTTCTCGAAACCGGTGCAGCGACAATCTCGTCGCCGCAGACCCATGCGTTGTCGATCCGCCAGGGCCCGGACGGGAGATTGAGCGTGCCGCTGCAGGTCCGTGGCACGATTCACGACCCGACCCTACAACTCGACCTGCAAAAGGTCCGTCAACGAAGGCGTCTTGAGAGCGCTGAAGAAGGAAGGGACGAAGAGCCTCTTGAAGAAGCTCCTCGGGCGGTGACATGGTGCGAGAACACGTTCATCTGATCGGCATCGGCGGGACCGGCATGGCTTCGCTCGCCGGCCTGCTCCACGAGGCGGGTTGCCGCGTCACGGGCTCCGACCGGCCGCTCTACCCGCCGACGTCGACGATCGCTCGCCGCGATGGGCGTCACGGTCTACGAGGGTACGACGCGCGGCACCTCGATCCGGTCCCCGACCTGATCGTCGTCGGCAACGCGGTGTCGCGCGGCAACCCCGAGGCCGAGCAGATCCTCGACCTGCGCCTCCCGCACCTCTCGATGGCCGCGGCGATCGAGCAGCGGTTCCTGACCGGGACGGCACGTCGATCGTCGTCGCGGGGACGCACGGGAAGACGACGACGACCGCGATGCTGGCGTGGGTCCTCGAGCACGCCGGGCGCGCCCCGGGTTTCCTCATCGGCGGATCGCCGCATCAACTTCGAGGCCCCGTACCGGATCGGCGCGGGCAAGGCGTTCGTGATCGAAGGAGACGAGTACGACACGGCGTTCTTCGACAAGGGACCGAAGTTCATGCACTACCGCCCCGACACCGCGCTCATCGGGACCGTCGAGTTCGACCACGCCGACATCTACCGCGACGAGGCCGAGGTCCACGAAGGTCTTCCGATGGCTGACGAACATCGTCCCTCGCCGCGGCCTCATCGTGCGCCACGAGGACTGTCCGGCGACGGTCGGCGGTGACGGCGCACGCGCAGGCGCGTCTGCAAGGCTACGGACTGGCCTCAGGCTCCTGGCGCGCGACGTCGATCGAGCACGGCGCCGACGGCGTCTCGTTCCGGCGCGACGCGCGACGGCGGCGCACGTTCGCCGACGTGACGCTCGCGGTCTCCGGCGAGTACAACGTGCGCAACGCCCTCGCCGTGATGGCGGCGGCGGCGGAGCAGGGACTGACCCCGCCGAGATCAGCGCGGGCCTCGCGACGTTCTCGGGCGTCAAGCGGCGGATGGAGGTGAAGGGGAGAGGTCGGCGGCGTCGTGGTCATCGACGATTTCGCTCACCACCCGACGCGCGATCGCCGAGACGCTGCGCGCAGTGCGGCAGCGCTACCCGGGACGCCGCGTGTGGTGCGTGCTCGAGCCGCGCTCGTGGTCGCTGCGCCGCAACGTGTTCCAGGACAAGCTCGCCGCCGCCTTCGATCGACGCCGACGAGATCGTCCTCGCGGAGGTGTTCGGCGCCGACCAGACTCCCGCCCGAGAGCGGCTCGATCCCGCCCGCCTCGTCGCGGACCTCGCGCGCCGCGGGCGTCCGCCCGCTTCCTGCCCGGGGTGCGACGCGATCGTCGCGCACCTCGCGGCCGAAGCGCGCCGGAACGGACGTCGTCGCGGTGCTGAGCAACGGCGGCTTCGGCGGCATCCACGGGAAGCTTCTGCGCCGCGCTCGAAGGCCCAGAAATAATACGGGCCGGCGGCCCAGTGCCGCCGGCCCGGGACGGCTTCCGTGTGAGGGGAGCGGAAGCCGGCCAATCGAACTCGTCTCAGCGGTGCTTGTCCCCGTGGTTATCCTTCGCCGGGGCGCCGGTGCCCGTCGTTCCTCGCGCCGCGGCTGGCCACGCGAGCTTCGGCGCGACGCTCGGGGCCTCGCTCGCGGCTGAGGCGCGGGCTTCCTGGCGCGGCGCTCGGGGCCTCGCGTCGCGGCTGATGGCGCGGGCTTCCTGACGCGAAGCGCTCGGGGCCTCGCGGCGGGCTGGTAGCGCGGGTCGTCCTGACGCGACGCGCTCGGAGCCTCGCGCCGCGGCTGGTAGCCGCGGAGCTCTGACGCCGACTGGCGCTTCGGGGCCTCGCGGCGGGGCTGGTAGCGCGGGTCGTCCTGACGCGAAGCGCGCGGGGTGTCGGACCGCTGCGCGCAGGGTCGTTGCGCGGGGCGGCCGCATCCGACGGACCGCGCGTCTCGCGGGGACGGGACATCCGCTGGTACAGGTCCCGACGTCGTCCCGCGTTTCCGGGACGGACGCGACGGGCGGGCGCCTCACGCGCGGGTCATCGAGGATCCGCCTGCGGCCTGGGCGCGCGTCGCGCGAGGATCGACGCTCGGCGCGCCGGCCGTGTCGCGCCGCAGGCGCTCGGAAGGCGCCGCCTGCTGCGCGGACCGCCTCATCAGGTGGTTCTGCACGTCGGAGAGCTTCCGCTCGGGGCGGCGATCAGCCTGAATCGGGCTCATGCGGGCCGAGCGGTCGTCGGCGACCTCGCGCAGCGCGCGGTCGCGCCACTCCGCGATACCGGCGATGCGCCTCGGGTCGACGCGCGGAGCGCGAGCGACGACAGTCGCGTGCGCGAAGGTCGTCGCGGACCGCGTCGATCGGAACCGCGTACGCGACGGACGTTGCGGTCGTTGATGTGGGAGTAGCTGACGAACGTCCAGCAGTGCGGGATCGTAGTACCCGTAGTAGCAGCGGCCCGCCGATCCAGCCCGGGCGGCCCCAGTAATCGAGCGGCGCCCAGCCGACGCTGAGCGAGCCCCACGACCAGGAGACCCACGCGCCGGCGAAGACGGGTCCCGGGACCCAGCACCAGCGATGGCTGGCGGTCCACTGCCAGTTGCCGTAGTGATAGGGAGCCCAGCCCCACGGCTCGTTCGAGACCCAGAAGTAGCCGCCGGGACCGTACGACCAGTAGCCGTCGTAGTAGGGGCGCCAGTCGTACGGACACCCGTCGGATACCAGACGGTTCCGTAGTCGGGGTCGACGTCTCGAACTGGCCTTGCGTCGACAAGCTCACCGTAGTAGGGGCGCACCTCGTCCGGCACGTCGCTCGGCTCGTCGCCCTGCGCGGCGTAGCGATCGTGAACGCGGTCGGCGTCGTCGCGGGAGGCGCACCACCGGTCGAAGCCGTCCGACGGCCATGCGCGCTGTAGGCCCGCGGTGTGTCGGGCGCGGAGCCGGACGACGACCGACGTGCTCATGCCGCCGCGCACGAGCACCGACGCCTCGTTCCCGACGACCTCGGCCACGCCGCGCAGCGAGGCCACGCGCGTGCTGCCGCGGTCGTCGGTCGCGATCCGGAACTCGCCCTCGCCGAGGAGGTAGATCGGAGGCGTCGCGCGTGTCGATGCGGAACTCTTCCTTGTCAGTCGAGGCGCGAGGTGATGCGCATGAGCGCCCGCGTTGCAGCGCGAAGCACCGTGTTGTCCTGGAACTTACGCCGAGGCGTTCGGCAGCGACTGGAAGACGACCTCTCCGCCGTGATCGATTCTCACGGTCGACCCGCCGGCGAGCTGGACCTCGACCCGCTGGTCGCCATCGGTGCGCAGCAGCGTCCCCGGGAAACAACGGGGCGTTGACGCTCGCCTTGTCGGATTCGATCGCTCTCGGCGTCGGCGCGCACGATGGTGCCGCCGGCGTCGGCGGAACGGACGCGGCCGTAGGCGCCGGACTGGTAGCCGTCGCCGTAGCCATCGTCGTCGGTCGGCCTGAGCGAGAGCCGGCGCTGCAAAGCCCGAGGGCCACGGTCATCGCGGCGGTCGTCGTCATCGTTCGAAGCACGTTGCTTCATCGCGTCCTCCGGGGATATCCCTCTGGGACGGCCGTTCCAATGCACCTCGCATGCCACGCGGCTTCCTGGGAGAAAACGCAGCCGGAACGTCGCTTTCCGCGGGCCGCCGGTCCCGCGCCGCACCGTCGCGAGGACGGTGGTGTCACCCACACAGGACGATCGCGTTGACGCTCGTTTACGGCCGATGCTACCGTCGGCCCATGGCGCGTCGGCCGATCGTTCTCTACCGGATCCGATCCTGTTGACTCCGACCGAGCGGGTCGAGCGGATCGACGACGAGCATCGCGACGCTCGTTCGAGGACATGGTCGAGACCATGCACGCGGCCCCGGGAATCGGGCTGGCCGCGAACCAAAGTCGGCGTCGCGAAGCGGGTCGTGTGTCGTCGATCTTGTCGGTGGGTGAGAAGGAAGAAGATCTCCACGTTTTCATCAACCCGCGGATCGTCGAGGCCTCCGGGAGCGAGCGTCGCCGAAGAGGGCTGCCTTTCGTTCCCGGACATCCCACCTCGACATCGAGCGGCCATTCGTCGCGACGGTCGAGGCGCGGGAGCTTGGACGGCAACGACGTTCACGATCGCGGCGCGCGGGCTGCTGGCCCGGGCGATGCAGCATGAGATCGAGCACCTCGATGGACGCGTTTTCTCCAGAACCTGTCCCCGCTGAAGCGCGAGCTGCATGAAGCGCCAGATCAAGAAGCGGATCAAGGCCGGGGATTGGGTGCGCCACCGTCGAGCGGCCGCAGGTTCCGTGAGGGTCGTCTTCATGGGCACGCCGGAAACGGCGGTGCCCGCGCTCGACGCCATGCTCGTCGCGGGGCACGACGTCGCGCTGGTCGTCACGCGGCCCGACCGCCCGGCGGGACGCGGAAGGTCGCCGCAGCCTCCTCCGTCAAGGCGCTGCGCCAGCCCGACGGCCTGCGCGCTGATCCAGCCGGACAACGTGCGCTCGCCGGAATTCCTCGAGGCGATCACGTCGGCGTCCCGACGTGCTCGCCGTCGTCGCCTTTGGACGCATCCTGCCGCGGCCGGTCCTGGACGCCGCGCGGCACGGCGCCGTCAACCTCCACTTCTCGCTCCTGCCGGCGCTACCGCGGCGCGGCGCCCGTTCAATGGGCGCTGGCGTCGGGCGAGGGCGTCACGGGGGTGACGACGTTCCGCATCGACGAAGGGCTCGACACCGGCGACGTCTGCTGGGACAGCCGGCGCGTGGCGATCGCGGCCGGAGAGCACGCGCCCGCGCTCCTCGCCCGGCTGGCCGACGCGGGCGCGGCGCTTCTCGTCGAGACGCTCGGCGGGCTCGCCGGCGGGCTCGATCCGGCCGACGCCGCAAGATCACGATCGGGCGACGACGCGCGCCGATCGCTCACGCGCTGAAGACGGACGGTGGGACCCGGCGTGGAGCGCGCGCGAGCTCGAGGGGCGCGTTCGCGGATTCGATCCGTGGCCCGGAGTCTGGGCGGCGCGCTCCGGGAAACGGATCTCGTCGTCGTCGATGCGCGCGCGTTGCCCGACGCGAGACCGACGAGGACGCTCCCGGCACCGTCCTCGCGTCTGGACGGCGAAGCCCTCCGACTGGCGCTGCGCGGGCGGCACCGTCGCGGTCGTCGATTCGGTTCAGCCCGATGGAGGCCGCGTCGATGCGCGCGCGCGAAGCGGTCAACGGACGCCTGCTTCGCCCGGGAGATCGGATTGAGCGTCCCGAACCCGCGGCGTGAGGCGTTCCGGATCCTGAGGAGGGTCGAGGACGCCGGCGCGTTCGCCTCGGTGCTCCTCGAGGGCAGCGCCGCCGAAGCTGCGCGATCCGCGGGAGGCGGCGCTGCTGACGGAGATCGTGCTCGGCGTGCTGCGCCGCCGCGCGCCCTCGACCACGCCATCATCGCACGCCGCCGACGCGGCCCGCTCGACGATCGTCGACCCCGAGGTGCTCACGGCGCTTCGCATCGGGGCGTACGCGCTCCTGTTCCTCGATCGCGTTCCCGACTTCGCCGCCGTCGACACGGCGGTCGCCCTCGTCGAAGGAGGCGGGACTGCGCCAAGGCGGCCGGCTTCGTCGAACGGCGTCTTGCGGACGCTCGCGCGCGAGCGTGCCGGGACTGCTTCCGCCTCCGCCCGTCGACGGGGACGTCGAGGCGCTCGCGCTCTTCCGCTCGCATCCCGCCTGGTGGACGCGGCGTCATCGTCGACCGCTTCGGCTGGGACCGCGCCGGACGCTCCTGCTCGCGGCGAACAACGAGCCCGCCGCGACCGTGCTCGCCCCGTGGCCCGCGCGGGTCGTCCTCGACGCTCGCGCAGGCGTCTCGCGGCCGACGAGGTCGCGGTCGAGGCGTGCCGGTTCGTCCCCGGCGCGCTGCGCGTCGTCTCCGGCGTTCCCCAGCGCACGGCGGCTGTTCCGCGACGGGGCGTTCTGGATTCAGGACGAAGCGTCCCAGCTCGCGGTTTCGCTCTTCGGCGACGCGGTGGGGCCGCGGGTGCTCGATGCGTGCGCGGCGCCCGGCGGAAAGACGCTCGCCCTCGCCGCGCGCACGCGCCGAGGCGGGCTCGTCGTCGCCGCCGACCGCCACGCGAAGCGCTCTGACGCGCTCGACGCAAAACGTCGAGCGCGCTTCGAGCCGGAGAACGTCGTCGCGCTCGCCTGGTCGACATGTCGAAGCCGGCGCCGATGTCGCGCCGCTTCGACGAGGTGCTCGTGGACGCGCCGTGCAGCGGAACCGGAACGCTCCGCCGCCACCCGGAGATCCGCTGGCGCCTGACGCCCGACGCATCTCCCGTGCCTCGCCGACGCGACAGCGCCGGATCCTGGGCGCGGCCGCCGATCTCGTGCGCGCCGGGCGGGCGGCTGGTCTACTCGGTCTGCTCGATCGAGCCCGAGGAGGGAGGACGTGATCGCGGCGTTTCTCGCGGATCGGCCGGAGTTCACGCGCGCGGATCCGCGACGGCGGCCTCAGCGTCGCGGCCCGGACGATGGTCGGCGACGATCTCGCCGTGCGCACCAGCCCGCTCGACGACGGGATGGACGGCTTCTTCGCGGCGCTGCTGACGCGCCGCTGCGAGTGATTGTAGGATGGCGGACGACGGAGGTTGGACATGAAGCGAATGATGGGCTGCGGCGTCGTGGCGCTGATCCTGATCGTCCTGCGTCGGCGGGCATCTTCGTCTGGGGCGTCGGCATCAACAACGGTCTCGTGCCGAAATCAGGTCGCCGTCGACGCGGCGTGGTCGCAGGTCGAAAACGTCTATCAGCGGCGCCTCGACCTGATCCCGAACCTCGTCGAGACGGTCAAGGGCGCGGCGAACTTCGAGAAGGGAACGCTGGAGGCGGTCATCGAGGCGCGCGCCAAGGCGACGCAGATGGTGATCAGCCCGGAGGTCCTGAACGATCCGGCGAAGTTCCGCCAGTTCCAGCAGGTCCAGGGCGAGCTCTCGGGCGCGCTGTCCCGGCTGATGGCCGTCGCCGAGGCCTATCCCGATCTCAAGGCGAACCGGAACTACCTCGAGCTGCAGTCGCAGCTCGAGGGGACCGAGAACCGGATCGCCCAGGAGCGCATGCGCTTCAACACGACGGTGCAGACGTACAACACCGCGATCCGCGTCTTCCCGCATCGCTCGTCGCGAGCTTCCGAGGCTTCAGCGGCCAAGCAGTTCTTCCAGGCCGATGCCGGGGCCGAAAGGTCCCGCAGGTGAAGTTCTGATCCGTCGCGTCCTGCGTCCTGCTCGCGTGCGCCCTCGCCTCCGCGGTTCTCGCCAGCCGGCCGCGAGCGTTCGAGTTCCCCGCGAAGCCCGCGGCGCGCGTCAACGACTACGCGCGGATCCTCGACGACGCGCTCCGAGGCGGCGATCGAGGCGAAGCTCGCCGCGTTCGAGCGCGAGACCTCGAATCAGGTCGTCGTCGCGCGTCATCCCGTCGCTCGACGGCGACGCGATCGAGGACGTCGCGGTTCGCGTCGTCGAACGCTGGGGGCTCGGCCAGAAGGACAGGAACAACGGGGTCCTCCTGCTCGATCGCGATCGAAAGACCGCAGGGCGCGCATCGAGGTCGGCTACGGGCTCGAGGACCGCCTGACCGACGCGCCTCTCGCGACGGATCCTCGAGGACCGGCTCTTCCCCGCGTTCCGCAAGGGAGACTACGCGGGCGGGTATCTCGCGACGTGCGACGGGATCATCGCGGCGACGCGCGGGCGCCTACGTCGCCGCGCCACGCAAGCGGAAGAGCCGCCCGCTTCTCGCGTCGATCGTCCCGCTCGTCGATCCTCGTGGTCTTCATCCTGATGGGCCTCCGAGGCGGAAGCGGGATGACCGGGCGCGGCCGGCGCCGCTACTACCGCAGCGGGCCGATCTGGTGGGGCGGCGGTGGGCGGCTTCGGCGGGTTCGGCGGCGGTTGCGGCGGCGGTGGCGGTGGCGGGGCTTCGGCGGGTTTCTCCGGAGGCGGCGGCATGTCGGGAGGCGGCGGCGCCTCGGGATCATGGTGACGGCGATGACGTGGTGGCGCGCGCCGGTGCGGCGGCTGCTTTCGAAGCAGGACGAATCCGCGGTGATCGCACGCCATCCGGGCGGCGGAAGCGCGGACCTCCGGCGAGATCCGCGTGCACGTCGAGACGGCGATGCGCCGGAAGCGCGCTGGCCGGCCGCGAGCGCTGGTTCCGTCGGCTGGGCATGGACAGCAACGAGAGAGCGCAACGGAATCCTCTTCTACGTCGCGGTCGACGACCGCGCGTTCGCGATCGTCGGCGGCGCCGGGATCCACGCGAAGGTCGGCGATGCCGTTCTGGGAGGCGCTGCGCGACGCGATGACGCGACGCGTTCGCGCAAGGGGAGCCCGCCGCCGGGCTCACGCGCGCGATCGAGGAGGCGGGCTCGCGCCTCGCGGAGCACTTCCCCGTCGGGGCGACGACCGGAACGAGCTCCCGGACGAGATCTCCTACTGATGGACTGGAAACGGGCTCGCGCGCGGTCGTTGTGGATCGTCGGGGGCGGCGCCGTCGTCGGCGTCGTCGGGCTCGCGTCGTTTTGCGTCGCGCTGCGCTCCGACCGCCGCTCGAATCTCGTGGAGGTTCCCGATTGGATCGGCCGGGCGCGCGAGGAGGCCGTCGCCCAGGCGCAAACGCTCGGGCCTCGTGATCGAAGTGGCCGAGCATGCGGCACGACCCGGGCGTCGCGGTCGACCGGATCGTGCAGCAGGAGCCGGCGCCGGGAACGCAGGTGCGCCACGGCCGGACGATCCGCGTCGTCGTCAGTCTCGGGCGGCGAGACGCTCACCGTCCCGAGCGTCACCGGGCAGCCCACGCGTCAGGCCGAGCTGGAGCTGCGCCGCCAGGGGCTGACCCCGGGTTGGGAGGCGCGCGTCCACGACAGCCGTCGTTCCCGTCGGGCAGGTGATCGACCAGGCCCCGGCCGGAGGCACGCTGTCCGTCTCCGGCGAGCGCGTGCATCGGCTCGTCTCCGACGGGCCTCGGGTGCCGCGCTGGGTGATGCCCGATCTCGCGGGGCGCACGTTGCGCGACGCGCAGGAATGGATCACCCTGTGCGGGTTCCGGAGCGGCGCCGTGCGGCGCGTGCCCGTCGGATGGGCGGCGGTCCGGGACGATCGTCGGGCAGTTGCCCTTGTCCGGTTACCCGGTCGCACGGCGCGACATCGTCGAGCTGACGGTCGCGGACTAGGAGCGTGAGCGTGGGCGCGGTGATCGCACCGTCGATTCTCTCGGCGGATTTCGCGCGTCTGGGCGCCGACATCAAGGACGCCGAGGCCGGCGGCGCCGCGCTGATCCACGTCGACGTCATGGACGGGCACTTCGTCCCCAACCTCACGGTCGGCCCCGCGGTGACCCGGGCGGTCCGGCGGGTGACGCAGCTCCCGGTCGATTGCCACCTCATGATCGAGGATCCCGACCGGTACGTCGCGGCGTTCGCGGAGGCCGGGGCGGACATGATCTCGGTCCACGTCGAGGTCGCGCCGCCATCTGGAGCGCACGGTCGCGTCGATCAAGGAGGCGGGCGCCAAGGCGGGCGTCGTGCTCAACCCGGCGACGCCCTTGGAAACGCTGATCGGAGATCCTGCCCGCCGCGGATTTCGTCCTCCTGATGTCGGTGAACCCCGGCTTCGGCGGCCAGACGCTCATCCCCTCGGTGCTCGACAAGGCGCGCCGCCTGCGCGCGTGGATCGACCGCCTCGGGCTCGCGACGCGGATCGAGATCGACGGCGGCGTCACCCTCGAGAATCGTCGACGAGGTCGCGGCGAGCGGCGTCGACGTCATCGTCGCCGGCTCCGCGATCTTCGGGTCGGGCGATCCACGCGGCGCCACGCAGGCGCTGGTGAGGAAGCTCGCGGCGTTCGCCGAGCAGGGCGCGCCGTGTCTGACGCGACGACGCATCGTCCCGCGTCTCGCCGGACGACGACCCGCGTGCGCTACCCCGAGACCGATCGGATGGGGGTCGCCCATCACACGCACTACTTCGTCGTGGTTCGAGACTGGGGCGGACCGAGCTGATGCGGCAGGCCGGCTGCGCCTACGGCGCGCTCGAGGATGACGACGGCGTCTTCTTTCCGGTGGTCGAGGCGGGAGCCGAGTACCGTCGCGTCCGCGCGGTACGACGAGGTGATCGAGATCGAGACGCGCCTGCACGAGCGCCGGAGGCGTTCGCGTGCGCTTCGACTACGTCCTGCGGAGAGCGGGCGACCCGCGCGTCTGGCGAAGGGGTTCACGGTGCACGCCTCGTGCGGACGGGACGGAAGGCCCGCCCGGTTGCCGGAGAGCCTGCGCTCCCGCCTCGCGTTTACCTGGGCGAACGATGAGGGGAGGACGATCGCGGCGGTGTTGAGCCTGGCCCTCGTCGCTGGCGGCACGGGCTGCGCGGCGAAAGCGAAGGCGGCGCAAGCAAGCGACCGAGGTGCTGACCGCCGAGGCGGTGCTGGCGCAGGTCGACGACGCGATGGCCCACCACCAGCTTCGCAAGGCGAAGCTCCTCCTGCAGAAGATCCAGTTCACGCAGGCGGAGCGGCCGACGTACGAGCCGCTCGTCCGCCTCGCGCTCGCCGGATTCGACCTACTACCTGGGCGACGATCTCTCGTTGATCGAGGCCCGCTCGAAGTACCTCGATTTCGTCACCCTGTACGCCGACCATCCCAAGGCCCCGTACGCGCAGTTCCAGGCGGGCATGTGCTCGGTCAAGCAGATCTACTAGCGCGAGCCGCGACCAGGCGCAGACGCAGGTCGCGATCGACGACTTCACGGAGATCGACAAGCGCTGGCCGACACTCGGCCTACGCGCGCGCCGGGCGGCAGTTCATCGGCAAGGGTCAAGACGGGCTCGCCGAGCACGAGTTCCTCATCGGCAGCTTCTACTGGAAGAAGAAGGCCTACCAGGCCGGCGACCGAGCGCTTCACGGCGCTCCTCGAGAAGTTCCCCGCGTATCGCCAGAAGGACAAGGTCTACTACTGGCTCGGCCGCACGTTGATGGACGCGAGAAGTCCCGCCGAGGCGCGGGTCTGGCTCGACCAGGTGCTGAACGAGTATCCGCGCGGCAAGTACGCGAAGATGCGCGAAGGCGCCTGCTCGCCGAATCGGCCAAGAAGGACGCCGCGGCGGAGCGCAAAAAGGACGGCGACAAGAAGCCGACGTCTCGACGGACTCCGGGTCAAAACAGACGGCTGGGTCTGACGCTCACACGTCTCGCAGTCCGGATACGCGGCCACCAGCTCCTCGGGCGCCTCGGGCTCGATCCCTGGATCAGGTGCCTGCAGCTGGAGCGCGTTGGCGAACGCCTGACCGCGGAAGTGGTTGTTCGCGATCACGTAGAGCGCCTTCGCCTGCGCCCCCATGCCGCGCGCAGCCTCGGCCAGCGGACGGAGCGTCGTCCATCGTGTACAGATAGTCGTAGCGAGCGTCCCGGCCGGCGCCGGCGTCGAACCAGGCGGCTTCGTTGCGTCCGTGGAGTCGCAGGTAGGCGATCTCCGCGGTCACGCGCGGGCGGGCGGGGCCGTGACTGCGTCCGACTGCGCGGCTGGTCGACGACGCACCATCCGGCGCCTCTCTCGCGCATCCACGCCGCGGCCTGATCGTCGTCCCACGAGATGTGCCGCACCTCGACGACGAGCGGCCAGCCGGCGGCGGCATCCAGCAGGCGCCCGAGGCGCGTCGTGCTCTCGAGACGTAAAGTGGAACGACTGGGGGAACTGGACCGAGACCGCGCCCAGGATGCCCGCCTCGCGCAGCGGGGCGAGGCCGTCGAGGGTCGGGGCGACGATCCCGGCGGATCGTCCCAGGGCTCGTGCGTCCACGATCGATGCGCCTTGGCGGTGAAGCGGAATCCGGGATGCTTCGCCACGCGCCGGATCCACGATGCCGCGATCTTCGGGCTCACGGGCCGGTAGAAGGTCGCGTTGATCTCGACGACGTCGAGGAAGCGGGCCGCCCAGGCGAGACGATCGAACCCGCGCGAGGCTCCGCGCGGGTACACGATCCCGTTCCAATCCGGATAGTCCCAGCCCGCGACGCCGACCGAGGTCATCCCATGCCTTAGGCCTCGACGGCGCCGAGCAACGTCTCCTCGGTCGTCAGCGCCTGCGCAGCGGGCGTCGATCTCCGCGTAGCGCGTCGGCCTGCGCTTCGCGAAACGCTCCGGTAGGCATCCTCCGAGACCCAACGATCGATCGTCAGGTAGACGTCCCGTCCGTTCCGCGCATCAGCTCGCGAGCCCAGGAACCCCTGGCCGGTGCGAAAGAGCCGGACCCACACGCCGTCGTCGCCGTACGCCGCCTCGAATTCGGCCTCGCGGCCGGGACGCGCGCGGAATCGCCAGAGGATGACGTGCATCGGCGGAATTCTAGACCGATCCGGATTTATACTGCCGCGCTCCATGCTCAAGATCACACCGTTCCACCCGCGCACCTCGGCACTCGTTCGTGCACAGACCTGGCGTCGATGGGCCGGCTACCAGATGGCCAGCGGCTACGACCCGCATCCCGATCGCGAGTACGCCGCGGTCCGGAGCGTCGGCGCGCGCTGTTCGACGTCTCGCCGCTCCACAAGTACACGATCACCGGGCGCGACGCCGGGCGCCTGCTCGACCGGCTGATCACGCGCGACGTGACGAAGCTCAAGCGTGGGCCAGGTCTACTACACGCCGTGGTGCGACGCGGCCGGAAAGGTCGTGGACGACGGCACGCTGAGCCGCCTCGACGAGGCGACCTACCGCCTGACCAGCGCCGATTCGTCGCTGCGCTGGCTGCACATGAACGCCGTCGGGCATGGACGTCGCGATCGACGACGTCTCCGGAGCAGCGTGGCGACGCTCGCGCTCAAGGGCCGCTCTCGCGCACGATCCTGGCCCAGCTGTCGCCGCTCGATTTCACGAAGCTCAAGTACTTCCGCGTCGCCCGCACCACCGATTCGCGACATCCCGGTCTCGATCTCGCGAACCGGCTACACCGGCGACCTGGGGTACGAGATCTGGGTCGAGGCCGACCGCGCGTTGCCGCTGTGGGACGCCCTGATCGAAGGCGGGACGCCGTACGGCATCACGCCCGCCGGGGTCTGGGCGCTCGACATCGCGCGCATCGAGGCCGGGCTGATCATGCTCGACGTCGATTACTACTCCGCGCATCACGCGCTGATCGAGACAGCGCAAGTCGTCGCCGTTCGAGATCAACCTGGGCTGGGCCGTGAGCGCGACGAAGGGACCGTTCAACGGCCGGAGGCGCCTCGCCGCCGAGCGCGCGCGCGGCGCGTCGTGGGGATTCGTCGGGCTCGAGATCGACTGGAACTCGTTCGAGCGCTTGTTCGCGGCGCGAGCACCTGCCGCCGCAGATCGCCGAACGTCCCGTGGCGCGTCGAGCGTGCCCGTCTACGCCGGCGGCAGCAGGTGGGCTACGCGACGAGCGGCTGCTGGTCGCCGCTGCTCAAGAAGCCGCTGGCGCTCGCGCATCTCGACGCGCCCGCATTTCGCGGCCGGGACTCAGGTCGAGATCGAGGTCACGGTCGAGCACCAGCGCCTGCGCGCGCGAAGCCGTCGGTGCGCGAGCTGCCGTTTTACGAGCCGGAGCGGAAGAAGGCATGAGCACGGCAGCGCTACGACGCGATCATCATCGGCGGCGGGCACAACGGCCTCGTCGCCGCGGCCTACCTCGCGCGCGCCGGGCGCAGGACGCTCGTCCTCGAGAAGCGGCCGCTCGTGGGCGGCGCCGCGGTGACCGAAGAGGTCTTCCCGGGCTTCAAGTTCTCGGTCTTCTCGTACGTCGTCAGCCTGCTCCGGCCCGAGATCATCCGCGATCTCGACCTGCCGAGCGCACGGCCTCCAGATCCTCCCGCTCGAGAGCACGGTCACGCCGCTCGACAACGGCGACTACCTCGCCGGCTGGGCCGATCCCGACGAGACGCGCGAGGAGCTGCGGCGTCACGCGCCGCGGGACGCCGACGCGCATGGCGATCTTCGGGCAGCTGATGCACCACATGGCGATGGCGGTGAAGCCGATCCTCGGCATGATCCCGCCGGACCCGACCTCGCTCTCGCCGCGCGATCTGGCCGGCATGCTCAAGCTCGGCCGGCACTTCCACTCGCTTGGGCCCGGAGCGGTTCCACGCGCTGCACAAGCTGATGACGATGAGCAGCGCCGACTACCTCGACGAGTGGTTCGAGTTCGACCCGCTCAAGGCGACCAAGTCGGCGAGCGGGATCATCGGGACGTTCCTCGGGCCGCGGTCGCCGGGATCGGCGTACGTGCTGCTCCACCACTACATGGGCGAGATCGACGGCGCGTTCCGCGCGTGGGGATTCCAGAAGGGCGGCACCGGCGCGATCAGCGACGCGATCGCGGCGCAGCGCGCGCGCTTCGGCGCCGACGATCCGCACCGACGCCGCGGTGACGCAGGTGATCGTCAAGAACGGCCGGGCGCACGGGCGTGGCGCTGACGAGCGGCGAGGAGATCGCGCGCGAGCCTCGTGATCTCCGGGCTCGACCCGCGCCTGACCTTCACGCGGCTCGTCGATCCGCAAGTCGCTCCCCGAAGATCTCGTCGAGGGGATCCGCCGCTTCAAGTTCCGCGGCTCGTCGGGGAAGGTCAACCTCGCGCTGTCGGGACTTCCCGATCTGACGTGCCTCCCGGGAAACGGCCCGCACCTGCGCGGCGCGATCTCGATCAGCCCGAGCGTCGACTATCTCGAGCGCGCCTACGACGACGCCAAGTACGGCGACTTCTCGCGGCATCCGTACATGGACGTCGTCATCCCGTCGATGATCGATCCGGGGATGGCGCCGCCGGGCAAGCACGTGATGAGCATCTTCGTGCAGTACGCGCCGTACGAGCTGACGGGCGGCTGGACCGACGCCAAGCGCGAGGCGTTCGGCGATGCGGTGGTCGACGACGCTCGCCCGCTACGCGCCGAACCTCCCGTCGCTGATCCTGCACCGGCAGGTCCTGACGCCGTTCGACATCGAGCGGATCACCGGGCTGACCGAGGGAAACATCTTCCAGGGCGAGCTGGCGCTGCAGCAGCTGTTCTTCCTGCGTCCCGTGCCTCGGTGGGCGCAAGTACCGCACGCCGATCGAGGGGTACTGGCAGTGCGGCGCGGGCACGCATCCGGGCGGCGGGATCATGGGCGCCTCGGGCCGGCTCGCGGCGCTCGAGATCCTCGGGAGCGCGCGATGAGCGCGCCGGCCTTCGACGTCGTCGTCATCGGCGGCGGGGCCAACGGGCTCGTCGCCGCCTGCCGGCCTCGGCAAGGCCGGCCGGCGCGTCCTCGTCCTCGAACGCTGCGGAGTCGGCGGGAGGGCAGGGGAGCGTCGTCGAGTTCGCCCCGGGATTCCGCGCGGCACCGCTCGGAATCGATCCGGGCTGGGTGCCGCCGAGAATCGCCGAGCGCGCTCGGCCTTACCGGACTCGATCCGGTCGCGGCGGACACGGCGCTGACCGTCGCCGTCGGGCCACGGCGAGTTCCTGACCCTCTCGCGCGATCCGGTGCGGCGTCCGGGGCGATCGCCGCGCACTCGAAGAGCGACGCCGCCGCGTGGCCGGACTTCACGACGCTGCTCGTACAACCTCGCGGGGTTCCTCGAGGAGCTCGTACCAAGTCCCGGCACCCGATGTGGACGTCGCGCTCGCTCGGCGAGCTCGCTCCCGCTCCTGAGCCTTGGGCGGAAGTTCCGGGCGCTCGGCCGGCGCGACATGATCGAGTTCCTGCGCACCCTGCCGCTGTCGGCCTGGGAGCTGCTCGACGACTGGTTCGACCTGCGGCCCGCTCAAGGCGGCGGTGGCCGCGGGCGGCATTCAAGATTTTCAGCAGGGACCGCGCTCGGGCGGCACGGGATTCGTGCTGCTGCATCACCTCGTCGGCGCTCCGGCGGGTCGGTGCGCGGGCGTGTCCCGTGGCTCAACGGCCCGGCGGCCTTCACCGAGTCGGTCGCCGACGCGGCCCAGCGCCACGGCGTGACGGTGCGCACGGGAGCGCCGGTCGCGCGCATTCTGATTCACGACGACGCCGTGAAGAGCGTCGTGCTTCAAAGCGGCGAGGAGATCGCGGCGACCGCGGTGATCTCGACCGCCGACCCCGCGCGGACGTTCCTCGAATGGGTCGATCCCGTCTGGCTCGATCCCGAATTCGTGCACGCCTTGGGCAACATCCGCCACCGCGGCTGCACCGCGTTCGTGATCTACGCGCTCGACGCGCTCTCCGGGTTTCCCGGCCTGTCCGCCGACAGCGCGCTCGCCGGGCTCATCTCTCTGACTCCCGACCTCGTGGCGCTCGAGCGCGCCGCGGATGCGGCCAAGTACGGCACCGTCTCCGAGCGGCCGCACGTCGAGCTCGACGGTTCCGACGCTGCTCTGGCCCGAGCTCGCTCCCGCGGGACGCCACGTCGCTCATCGCGCGCGTCCAGTACGCGCCCTACCGGCTGAGGGAGGGCTCGTGGGACGAATCGCGCCGCGACGCGCTGGCGGCGCGAGTCGACGCCGCGATCGAGGCGATCGCCCCGTCGCTTCCGGTCCCACGTTCTTCATCGCGCCGTCTGGTCGCCGCGGGATCTCGAGGAGCGGTTTGGCCTGCGCGAGGGCGCGTCGTCGCAAGGGGAGCTGGGGCTCGACCAGATCCTGTTCATGCGCCCGGTCCCCGGTTGGGGGCGTCACGCCACGCCGATCTCCGGTCTGTACCTCGGCGGATGCGGTACGCATCCCGGCCCTGGAATCCTGGGCGGCGCCGGTTGGCTGGCGGCGGAGCGCATCCTGGACCGAGCGAGGGCGTCACGTTGATTTCCGATCCGATCCGCGCCGAGATCTCCCGATTCGATCCCGCGCTTCCGATCGAGCGCGCGCTTCACGCCGCCCGCCTCCTGGTACACCCGTCCGGAGTTCCTCGAGCTGGAGCGCGAGCGGGTGTTCCGCCGCACCTGGCAGGCCGTCGGGCGCGATTGGATCAGGTGCCACGCCCGGGCGATTACTTCGCGGGGTGTCTCGTCGACGACCCCTACGTCGTGCTCCGCGATCCGGACGGACGCTGCGCGCGTTTCACAACGTCTGCAGGCATCACGCGCGCGGAGGTCTGCTGCGGGCGACGGCAACCTGACCGAGCTCGTCTGCCCCTATCACGGCTGGACCTACCGGCTCGACGGGCGTCTGTCCCGCGCGCCGCGCCTCGGTCAGACCGAGGTCTTCGATCGCGAGCGCTTCTCCCTGAAGCCCGCGGCCGTAGAGGCTTGGGGGCCCCTGATCTTCATCTCACCTGGGGATGATCCGGAATCGCTCGAGCAACAGCTCGCGCCGCTCGCGCCGCGTCTTGCGGCGTCGAAGACGGCGGAGCTCGCTTTCGTGGCGCGGCGCTCGTACGAGCTGCGCTGCAACTGGAAGGTCTACGTCGACAACTACCTGGACGGCGGCTACCACGTTTCGGTCCTTCACAAGGCGCTGGCCGGGCAGCTCGACCTCGACACGTACGTCACCGGAGCTGTTCGAGGCGTCTGTCGATTCAGTCGTGCCGATCGCCCGGAGGAGGCCCCGCCGAGGCCGGCGGCGACTTCGCGGAGCGGATCGGGGACGAGGCGCTCTACGCGTTCGTTTATCCCAACTTCATGCTCAACCGCTACGGGCCGATCCTGGATACGAATCTGCGTCGTGCCTCTCGGGCACGACCGCACCCGCGTGATCTTCGATTTCTACTTCCGCGACACCGAGGGGCCCACGCGCGAGGGAGTTCATCGAGCGCAGCATCGACGCGAGCCACCGGGTCCAGGAGGAAGACGTCTCGATCTGCGAGTCGGTCCAGAAGGGGTTGGGATCGCCGGCTTACGACCGGGGGATCTACGCCCCCGGGATCGAGATGGCCGCGCACCATTTCCACCGATTGCTGGCCGCGGACCTCCGGGCTGGAGACCCGGGCTAACTCGCGGTACGCTGTGCCCGTGGATACGACCTTCGACCTGTTCCTGCCCGGCGCCCAGCCCTCTGATCATCCAGGGCGGCATGGGCGCAGGCGTCTCGAACTGGGTCCTGGCCCGCGCCGTCGCCCTGAAGGGACAGCTCGGGGTGGTCTCGGGCACGGTGATCGACACGATCGTCGTGCGGCGCCTCCAGGACGGGGATCAAGGCGGCCACGTCCGCAGGGCGATGGCGAAGTTCCCGATGCCGGAGGTCAGCGCCGAGGTCCTGACGCCGCTACTTCCGCCCGGAGGGCGGAAGAGCGGGGAGCCCTACCGGCTCCTCCCGATGTACCGGCAGTCGACGAACGCGCTGCGCCAGCGCATCACGATGCTGGCCAACTTCGTCGAGGTCCACCTGGCGAAGGAAGGGCACGACGGGACGATCGGGATCAACCTCCTGACGAAGGTTCAGATGCCGAACCTGGCGTCGCTCTACGGCGCGATGCTCGCGGGCGTCGACTACGTCCTGATGGGCGCCGGCATTCCGAAGGAGATTCCGGGCGTCCTCGACGCGCTCGCCGAGCACAAGCCCACCTCGATGAAGTTCGACGCGTCTGGGCTTCCGGCCGGCGAGACCGAGTACCTGACCATCGATCCGCGAGAGCACGGCGCGGACCGCGACACGCCGCTCAACCGGCCTAAGTTCCTGCCGATCGTCTCGTCGCATACGTTGGCGGCGTCGCTCGCGCACAAGGCCAACGGCAAGGTGGACGGCTTCGTCTTCGAGGCGCCTCCGGCGGGCGGGCACAACGCTCCGCCGCGCGGAGAGCTCAAGCTGAACGATCGCGGCGAGCCGATCTACGGCGACCGCGACATCCCGGACTTCGCAAGCGGTGCGCGACCTGGGACTTCCGTTCTGGATGGCGGGAGGAACCGGCTCCGCGGACGGCTTGCGCGAGGCGCTGCACGTCGGAGCGTCCGGGATCCAGGTGGGAACGCTGTTCGCCTATTGCGAAGAGTCGGGGCTGTCTCCGGAGATCAAGAGCCAGAGTCTTGGCCGGGGTCGCACTGGGCAAGGTCCACGTGCACACGGATCCGCGAATCTCCCCGACGGGGTTCCCCTTCAAGGTCGTCAAGATGGAAGGGGGCGGATTCCAGGACGCCGACCGCAAGCGCGTTTGCGATCTCGGCTATCTGCGCACCGCGTTCCGCAATCTCGCCGGGAAGTTCGACTACCGCTGCCCGGCCGAGCCCAGTCGAGGACTTCGTCGCGAAGGGCGGCACGATCGCCGAGACCGAAGGGCGCGGCTGCCTGTGCAACGCGCTCCTCGCCAACATCGGCCACGGTCAGGCGCGTCCGAGGGACGTCGACGAGAAGCCCCTGCTCACCAGCGGCGACGACCTCGTCTCGATCTGGAAGCATCTCGGCGAGCGCGCGCGCTACGCCGCCTCGGACGTCGTCGACTATCTGCTGTCGGGCATCAGGCGCGCCTAGCTCCTCCGCGATGCCGACCTCTGGGACGAGACCTCTTCGGTCCGGTTCGCTCGACGCCATCTTCCGTCCGCGCTCGGTCGCCGTCATCGGGGCGTCGCGCCGGCGCCAGACGATCGGCCGCGAGATCCTGGCGAACCTCGTCGAGTTCGAGTTCACCGGGCCCGGTGTACCCGGTGAACCCGACCGCGGCGGCGATCCACTCCATCCGCTGCTTCCGGTCGATCGGTGACATCCCGGGCCCGGTCGATCTGGCCGTCGTCACGGTCGCGAAGGACCGGGTGCTCGCGCGTCGTCGAGGCGTGCGGCAAGAAGGGCGTCGCGCGGCCTGATCGTCATCACCGCGCGGGTTCAAGGAGGTCGGATCGGACGGCGCGCGCCTCGAGGCGCGAGCTTGCCGCGAAGCTCGCAGCGCTACCGCATGCGCATGGTCGGCCCGAACTGCATGGGGGTCGTCAACACGGAAGACGGCGTCAGGCTCGAACGCCACGTTCGCCGCGACGACGCCGGTGCGCGGGAAACGTCGGGTTCGTCTCGCAGTCGGGGGCGCTGGGCGAGGCGATTCTCGCCGACGCCGTCGACAGCGGACTCGGCGTCGCGATGTTCGTCTCGATGGGGAACAAGACGGACGTCTCCGGCAACGACCTCCTCGAGTACTGGGAGGACAACCCGGACGTTCAGGCGATCCTCATGTACCTGGAGTCGTTCGGCAACCCGCGTCGCTTCACCGCGATCGCGCGGCGCGTCACGCGCAAGAAGCCGATCGTCGCCGTGAAGGCCGGCCGCACCGCGCAGGGCGCGCGCGGCTGCAGCCTCGCACACCGGGTCGATCGTCGGGCTGCGACGTCGCCTCGGACACGCTTCTCGAGCAGTGCGGCGTGCTGCGCGTCTCGTCGATGGAGGAGATGTTCACGCTGGCGCAGGCGCTCGCGCAATCAGCCGGTCCCGCAGGGAGACCGCGTCGCGATCGTGACGAACGCCGGCGGTCCCGGCATCCTGTGCACCGACGCGCTCGTCGGCGCCGGACTCACGCTCGCCGAGCTGTCGCCCGCGACGACGCGAAGGCGCTCGCGAAGGCGCTGCCGCCCGAGGCGTCCACCGGCGAATCCCGGTGGACATGATCGCCTCTGCCGACGCGTCGCGGTACCGCGCCGCGCTCGAGCTCGTGTCGCAAGGATCCCGGCGTCGACGGCGATCATCGCGATCTTCGTCTCGCCGATCATGATCGACGCCTACGAGGTCGCGGTCGCGATCGCGGCGGCGGCCGACGGCAGCGAAAGCCGGTGCTGTCGGTGTTCATGGGAAAGCAGCGCAGCGACGAAGGGATCGCACTGGCTCAGGCGCAGCCGCGTTCCCGTGTACCGGTTCCCCGAAGACGCCGCCGCGGCCATGGCGGGTCTGGCGCGGTACCGCGTGCTGCGCGACCGGCCCGTCGGAAAGGTCGTGACGTTTCGCGCGCCGATCCCGGCCGCGCGCGACGAAGGCGATCGCCGTCGGCGCGGAAGGCGAGGCGCACGATGCTGTCGGCGCGGGAGGTCTCGGAGGTGCTGCTGGCGTACGGTTTCCGCTGGCGCCGTCGCTCGCGTGCGCGTCATCGCCGCCGAAGCGGTCGCAGCGGCGCAGACCTCGGCTATCCGGTCGTGCTGAAGGCGGCGTCGGATGCGATCGTGCACAAGTCCGATGTGGGCGGCGTCAAGCTCGACCTCCGCGACCGCCGACGAGGTCGCCGGCGCGTTCGAGGAGCTGCGTTCCCGCGTCTGCAGTCGAAGGACCGCGAGGCTGAAGGTCGAGGTCCAACGCATGATCGCCGGCGGGCGCGAGACGATCCTGGGGATGACGCGCGACCCGCAGTTCGGCCCGGTGCTGATGTTCGGGCTCGGCGGGATCTTCGTCGAGGTCATGAAGGACGTCTCGGTGCGGATCCATCCGCTCACCGACGTCGACGCGCGCGCGATGATCGAGCGGATCAAGGGCTTCCCGCTCCTGGCCGGAGCGCGCGGAGAGAAGCCGGTCGATCTCGCGTTCCTCGAGGAGTCCCTGCTGCGGCTGTCGCAGCTGGTCGGCGACCTCGAGGACGAGCTGGCCGAGATCGACGTCAATCCGCTGATCGTCACGGGCGAGCCGCAAGAGCTCGTTCGTCGTGGACGCCAGGATCGCGCCTCCGCCGGCTCTAGTCGCTCGGACCTCGGCGGCCGGCGTCCTGTCTCATCGCGCTGCGGCGCCAGGCTTCGCGCCTTGTCCTGCTGATCCGCGGTCAGGACGTTCTTCACCCGGATCATGAGCGTCAGATGGGCGGTCTTGATCTTCTTTTCGAGATCCATCGCCTGGGACGCCAGGGCCGAGAACCGCGCCTTCGTCGACCTTACGGGGCTCGAGAGCGGTGTCGAGCTGCTCGGTCACGCGATGCAGATCGACCTGGGCGTCGAGGACGCGGGCGTGCGTGTCGCCGACTTGTTTCTTGATGGCGTCGACTTGCTCCGTGCTCAAGCCGAGCGCGACCTGGTTCCTGAGGACCAGCTCGGGTGGGAACAGGTTGTGCTCCATCGGATGGCCCATGCCGAAGCCTCCCATGCCGCGTCGGCCCATGGGCGTGCGTGCGGGACCATCGGCTCCGGCGAAGGCCATCGTCGCGAAGACCAGCGCGCAAATCGGGGCAATGACTCGTCTCATCGGGTCTCTCCTTGTGTCGCCGCCGGCGCCGAGGTTTCGGGGAGGGTCACCGACGACAGGGACAGTGTGGGAACGGAGTTCGGGATCTCGAGTCCGGACAGGGTCAACCAGGCGTCGGTCGGTGCGGTCCAGGACGACAGAGACTGCGCCTGAGCGATCGCCGTGTCGAGCGAACGGTGGACGCCGCGGGTCCACGTGACGAGCGCGAACGCGGTGACGATCACCGCCGCGCCGAGCACCGCGATCGGGGCGATGCGCATCCGGCGCGCGGGTGCGCCCGCCGAACGGCGAAGCAAGAGATCGGAAAAGCCCGGAGCGCTCGCCGCATCGTGCTCGCGCAACGCCACGAAGCGCACGCGGAGATCCCGGTCGTCCATCGCGCTCATCGGGCCGCCTTGTGCGGCAGGAGCGCGCGCAATCGCGCCTTGCCGCGCTCGTAGTGCTGCCGCGCGGAGCCCGTGGCGATGCCGAGCACCCTGCCGCCTGTTCGATCGTCAGATCCTGAGAGAACACCAGGTGAAGCACCTCGCGCTGTCGCCTGGAAAGCGCGCCCAGGGCGGAGGCTAAGGCGCGGGTGCTCTCGGACCGCATCGAGGCGGTCTCCGGGTCCGCAGGCGGCGTCTCTTCCGTCCGGAAGGCGAGCATCTGCGTCAGCCGCCGCGCCGAAAGCCAACGCCGACGGCGCAGCTCCATGGCCGTCCTGCGAATGACGCCGAACATGAAGGTCTTGAGGCTCGACCTCCCGTCGAAGCGCGCGCTTCCGTCCAGCACCTTCACGTAGGCCACTTGCAAGACCTCCTCCGCCAGGAGCCGGTCCCGATCGCAGCACGCCATTGCCCAGCTGAAGCTCTCCGCATGAATCGCTGCAAGGGCGGCCTCCATCGTCGTCGACATTGAGTGGCTCGAGCGGGCTTGGGATGATGACAGGGGCGCGTCGGGTCTGACCGTCCTTAGCGGGCAGTTGAGGACGCCGATCGCTGCAGAAGGTCCACCAGACCGTGGCCACGATGGCGAGGTCCTCGCCGTCGACGCAGCCGTCCTGGTTGTAGTCGACCGTGTGCCACCACTGCGCCTGGGGGTTTGCGTCGCACAGACCGAAGGCCCGGCCGAGCCACGAAAGGTCGACGCCGTCGATCCGCCCGTTCCCGTCGACGTCATAGGCCGCGCAGGCTGGGTTGTCCGCCGTGCCGTCGCCAGTCGTTGTCGGCGCCGTCGCACAGCTCCAGCGCCCGGGATGGATCCCGGCGCGGCGGAGCCGCAATCATCGGCGTCGAGGGCGCCGTCCTCGTCGCGGTCCGTCCCACCACGCCCGCCCGGAGCCGGGAGGCACTGGCCGTGTACGTCAGGCTCCTGGCCGGCGCTCGCGTCGGGCTCCTCAGCGCCACGTCCGAAATCGGCGGCTCGGAAGCGCGGTCGGGAGACGAACTGACCGGCGACCAGCCGCCAACCGCGCGCTTCGCCGTTGAGGTTTCCCTTGACCACGAGGTCGCATTCGGGGGTCGAGCGCGCACCGCTGGATCATGAGATCGATGCGCGAGTCGACGACGGCGTCGTTGCTCCGCGGTGAGTGTCACCTGCTGGCCGACGATCGGCGCGAGGTCCGAGTCGAACGCGAGCACAGAGTCCGCGACGGCGCTCTTTGCAGGCCGCCGTCGCCGGGTCGATCGAGAAATGGAAGACGAGCGAGTGAAGAAATCGGACGACGGTATCGATCGATCCATCGTGGGTGAAACCGGACCCTCGAATACTGGGGGCCCTGATGCCGCCGTTGTCGCCGGGAGAGCGATCGTCGGCACGTCCGGCATGCCGAACATGCCCACCTTCTGGTACGCGTTCCTCAGGTGCGGGATCTTGAAGGTCTGAGGCTCGGCGTCGTCGCTCGAGAGGCCGTCCGTGCCAGAATTGCCCCAGGTCCGGATTGAGGCGATGGCACGTCGCGCAGCTGACCGCCGGATCCGACGAGGCGACGTTGAAGAAGTTCCTGCCGAGCGCCTGATTCGGCGCGTGAGCGTGTTGTCGAGGTGACGCACCGGGTTCTGGCGGGTAGGTCAATTGCAGCGCGAAGTCGGTGAGCGCCTGCATCTCGGTCAGGCGACAACGCCCCGGGACGGCCCAGAAGGCCGTCGAACGCGACGTCGAACTTCTTGAACGCGGCCTCCTCGTCGAGGGCGTCGCCTCCGGGGTCGCTCCCGCCCGTTCGGTCGCCCCGCCAGTGCATGGGGCCCGCCCCCGCCAGTCCGCGGAGCGACTGCGTCACCATCGGTCCTTTCATCGGGTGGAACGCCGGATCCCTGACCGTTCCGCGGAAAGCGAAACGGATTCGGGTTGGCGAGAACCACTCCGTCCGGGTCGCCGAGGTCCCAGGCCAGATGATCGGTGTCGCCGAAGCACGCGGCAGCTCGCGGCACGCGGAGTCGCCGTGGCCCGAGGTGCGGGCGGCGTCGTACAGAAACCTGCGGCCGGCAACGACCGACGGCGGCTCGGGGTTGAAGAGCGGGACGTGGCCGATCTCGCGCATCGTCAACGTGTCGACCACCGAGATCGCGTCGTCGAAGCGGGTCAGGACGTAAAGCCGCCTGCGCGGCTCGTCCAGCACGACTCCCGTCGGTCCTCCGCCGCTGACGGCGATCTGATGGGCGCCACTGGGCACGAACGTGTCGCTGGCGAGCTCGGCCGTCGCGAACACGCCGATCTTCGACGATCCGAACGCGGCGACGTACAGCGTCGCGCCGTCTCCCGTGACCGCCATGTCGAGGGGATGGCCAAGCTCCTGCCACCTCGAGGGGCGGGCCGGGGGTGGCCGCGTAGTTCACGTGCTTGTTGAGGTGCCGGGGCTTCACCCGCTCGCGCCGATGACGGTGATGCGCGACTCGGCGGCGTGCCCGCGCATCGTGGAGCCGCCGTGGACGCCGGGACCCTCGAAGCGCACGCGGTTCGATGAATTCGTGTTCGAGACGTAGACGTCGCCGTTCACCGGGTTGACCGCCATGTTGAAGAGCGTCGTGCCGACCCCGGCGAACGCCGCGATCTCCACAGGGGCGTCGCGTTGGCGTCCAGAACGAAAACGTCCTTGTCGGGGAGCGAGAACTTGACCTTGTCGTCCCAGATGGTCCCCGCTCCATCGACCCAGTGCGCGCCGTCGAACCCGACGACGAGCCCCGTCTCGGGCGCGGGAATGCCCGCGGCGTTGTCGTGCGGCGGCGGGAGCGAGCCGTCGGCAACGGCCCCTTCGTGGACCGTCGTCGTACGGTTTCCCGAGGCGAAGACCGCGGCGAAGACCCTCGAGCCGTCGGGGCTCGCGGCGAGGGCGCGGGGCGTGTCGCCGAACAGGGTCACGATCGTCAGCGGTGTTCCCCGACGCCGCTGCCGAGATCCGTCGCGTCGAAGACCCAGACGTCGGCGCGCCCGACCCCGGGGGTCTGGAGCTGCGGATCGAACGGCACGTTCTGACCGCGGTGGGCGCACGTGACGAAGGCCCGCGTGCGGGCGGGGCCCGCGAAGACGATGTCCCGGGGCTCGTCCCCGACGAGGAGCGTGCGCACGACCCGCGGCGGGCTCGATGCGAGGCTGACGATGCTGACGCTGTCGGAGAGGTGATTGACGACCCAAACTTCGGCGTTGCTCCGCACGCCGACGGCGACCGGCTCCATGCCGACGGGCACCGACACGGCGTGAGTCAGCCCCCGACTCCGATGTCGAAGACCTCCAGCGTCCCGCCGGGGGTGTTGACCGCGAACAGGCGCGAGCCGTCTGAAGACAGCGCGAGGGGACGGACCTGTCCCGATTCGAACGTCGTGAACGATCCGGTGCCGCTGATTGCCGCTGGGGACGAGCGCAGCGACACCCACGCGAACGGAAGGAGGGAAAGACACGCCGTCCCCAGGATCGCGCGTACGACGAGTTGTCCTTTATCGAGTCGGGCCATGTTTCGCTTCCGATTCCAGGCGTTGAATATGACGACCAGCCGAGTCTGCGGATCACAGCGGCAGGCGTTGACCGTCTTCCGCCACCGCGAAGCCGTTGTCGATGATCGTCCGGCGCTCGGGTCCGTTCGGGTCGAGCGCATGATTCGAGTGGTTCAGGTGAGTGAAGAGGACGCGGAGGCGACCCGCGCTCACCTGGTCCCGGAAGAGATCGATCGTCGTCACGATCAGCGGATGACCGATCGTGGCGACATCCTCCGGGAAGCTCGTCGGCGGCGTAGAACGTACCGTCGACCAGAGCGACGTCGCACGCGTCGATGACCCGCCGCGCCTCCACGCTCCACGTGTCCCATCGATCGGTGTCGGGGACGTACACGATCGCGTGCCGCGGGCCCGCAATCGCGAACCCGACGGTGTCCGAATCTTCGTCGCGGTGCGGGACGGCGAACGGCGTCACGCGGACGCCGGCGTCGAGGGCGAACAGGGTTCCGGGCGCGGCCTCACGAAGCTCGATCTCCCGCGCTCGACGAGCCGGCTCCACGGCGCGTTGGCTCTGAGGAACGCGGCCATCCGCGGCGTGGCGTGAACGGCGAGTCTCGACGTGTGTATGGCCTCGAAGCCGAAGAACGCAAGGCCGAGGTAGTGGCCTGACGTGAGCGTGCGTCAGCAGAACGCCGTCGACCGGAGAGCGGTCGACCTTCCCGGGCGCGCGGGTGCCGATCTCGGGGAGAAGGTCGAGCTGCTCGCGCAGGTCCGGAGTGGCGTCAACGAGAAAACGCCTCCCCGTCGATGGGACGACGATACGCGAATCGAAGCGACGCGGCGATGTCGCTTGGGATCGCTCCGCGCGGCAGACGCAGCGCGGACGCGTGCAAGCGGCATGTGGCAAACCGCCGTCCTGCGCCGTGCCGAGCACGACGACGTAGGGGTCGGAGGCCGGCGGCGGTCCGGCCGCGAAGCAGGTCGAGGGGCGGGGACGCACGCTAAAGCGGCGAGCGACAAGCAAAGCCACGGCCGCCTTGGCCATCAACGCAGGAGGATCCAATCCGCGATCGCGGCGATGACCGCCGGATCGACGTGTCCCGTGGATCCCATACTCCGCCCCGGTCGAGGCGATGCTCGACCTTCATGAAGAGGTGGTTCAGTCCGGCGAAGCTCCGGTAGGTCACACGTCCTCCGGAGGTCCCCGCGCGAGACTTCAACAGCTCGAAATCGGCGTCTTTCCGCACCTGGATGTCCTCGTCGCCCTGGAGCACGAGGATCGGGAGCTTCGACTCGCGGAGACCAGCTTCGGCACGTCCAAGCTCATGAGATCGCGCCAGTAGGCCGCGCTCGCGCCCATGAACGGCGGCGTGTCCTTCCGCTTCGGATCGCGGATCGCGGAGAACGTGCCTTTCAACAGCGCGGGTCTGCTGGGCGATCTCGTCCGCGCCGAGCCCCGTCGCTTTCGCCCCGGTCGTCATCTGGTCGATGATCATCGCATCGACCGGCCGCACGCCGGGGGCCATCATCACGATGCCGCGTTCCCGGAGACGCGTCGGCCACTCGAGGGCGATCATCGCACCCTCCGGAGTGCCCGACCACGAAGATCCGCTTGGGGTCGATGCCGGCCGTAGCGGCAGCCAAAGGCGATCGCCGCCTTTGCATCGTCGTCGTACTCGTCGTGGAGACGCACGTCAGCGAGCTTGCTTGCGTCCTTCATCGCGACGGTCCGCTTATCGAAGCGGAGCAGGGGCGATTCCACGATCGGCCAGGCCCCGCGCGAGGTCCGTGAACGGCTTGTTCGGCCCGATCGTCTCGTCTCGGTCGTTCGGGCCGGAGCCGGAGAGGAAGATCACCGCTGGAACGGGTCGCTCGGCCTGGGGCACGAGCAGCGTCGCGGGAAGAGGTCCGGCCGGACCCGCAAGCTCGCTCGATCGCTCGCGCGAGTCGGCAGGAATTCGCCTGCGGCCGCGACAGGCGTCGCAGCGGCCAGCTCGACGCCCCGGCGCTTCAAGATCGCCCGCTGCACGGGGACCGAGGCCTGCAGGAGCGCGCCGTCGTCCGCGCGCACGACGAGCTCGGTGATGGTGCTCCGCCATGACGATGGTGGTACGACCGGGTCGCGACCGGTGCACCGCCCGAGAGCGCCTGGCCGTCGCGACCACGCCGGACGCCCGCCGGGAACGCCTGGAACACCTGCGGAACAAGGGCGAGGATCGTCCGCTCCTCGCCCACGCCGAGATCGCGGAGCCCTCGCGTGAGCGCATCCAGATGCGAGGCGAGGTTGTTGTCCAGAAGGAACACGTCTTCCTTGGCCGCGGTATCGCGCGACTTCTCGGGCTCGGTTGCGCCCTTCGGCGTGATCGTCATCGAGTACCCGGCGTCCGTGCGGCGGGCCGCGAGGACGAGCTGTTGGCCGGGAACGTCGATGTCGAGCGTGTAGGACACCGGGTGGCCGTCTTTCGCGAGCCGGGCTTCCTGCGTCAGCGCCCCGGTTCCGCCGCCGGGAAACGTGAGCGAGAGCTTTCCGGAGATCGTGACCCCGTCGGGGCTCTCGCTGCGGCGGAACTCCTCGACCCGAAACGATTGGTCGCCGATCGTCATGTCGAACGTGTCCGGCGCCGGCGCAGGCACCGGCGTTGGCGCCGGGCTTCCGGCGACGGCGAGGAGGAGAAGCGAAGCGGCGCAGAGCATGCGGACCCTCCCGAGCAACTCCATCAGTATGCAACACGGTGAGAGGGGCGCGGGCTACACTGCGTTCCCACGGAGGAGCCCGTGACGGCACGCGGCGCGGCGACATGGAGAACGGCACTGCTTCTGACCTGGGCCGCGTTCCCGCTGGCGTGCGGCAAGGTGGGGCCCTCTCAACCGCCCGCGCCGCGGGGTCCGCTGCCGCCAGCCGCCGTCGAGGCCCGGCAGGTCGGCGATCGCGTCGAAGTCGCCCTCACGGTTCCGCAGGCGCGTGGCCACGATCCGTCGCAAACGGTCCAACGAACCGAGCTCCTGCGGGTCGCGTACCCGAGCGGGCGCACGCCGCCGCTCGAGCCCGATGCCCTTCGCGTGCGCGGCGATGTCGTCGCGTCCCGCGAGGACGAGAAGGCGAAGCCGGGTGACCGCATCGTGCTCGCGGACCCTTCGGTGTCTCAGCTGGCCGACGGCGGCATCGGCTGGACGCTGCGCTACGGTGTTGCGCGTGCGGGATCGTCGGGGCGCCCCTCGCCGCTCGTCGTCGCGAAGGATCTGACGACCGTTCCACCGGTGCCGGCGCCGCGCGCGCTGTCCGGGCAGGCCAGCGCCGACGGCGTTCGGCTGACCTGGGAGGCGCCACCCGACGCGTCGCCGTCGGCAACCTACAACGTCTATCGCGGACCGGTCGACGGCAGGCTCTCGGAACGCCCGCTCAACGTGCAGCCGCTGAGCTCGCGCGACGAGCTCGACGCCGGAGTCGAAGCCGGGAAGTCTTACCGATACGTCGTGCGCGCTGTCGCCGCGGACGGCCCGCCCTACCGGGAGAGCGCCTCGTCGAACGAGGCGGTGGTCGATGCGTCCGGATCGCTTCCCCGCCCGCGGCGCCCTCCGGCCTCGTCGCGGTTCAGGAGGGAGCGGGGTTCGCCTGCTCTGGAATCCCGGCTCCGAGACCGATCTCGAAGGTTACCGGGTCTACCGTAAGTTGGGTGAGGGCGCGTTCGAGCGCATCGGAGGCGATATCGTGCGGCAACCCTCGTTCCTCGACGCCGGCGTGGCCCCGGGTCGGTTGCGACCTATCGCGTCACCGCGATCGACCGCACGGTCCCGCCCAACGAGAGCGCAACGAGCGCCGAGGTGGAGCTTCGCGTCGTCGCCGATCCCGGGACGGCGCCGGGGATCGATGAGCGGCCGCCTCCCGTTCACGAAGATGTCCGGGGCGGGGAACGACTTCGTCGTGCTCGACGAGAGCGTCTGGGCGACCGTGCCGGGGGACCGTGCCGCGTGGGTGCGCGCGGTGTGCCGCCGCGGCGTTTCGGTCGGTGCGGACGGCGTGCTCGTCGTCGGCGCCGACGGGACGGACCGTGTGCGCGTCTTGTTCTTCAATCCGGACGGCGGCGAGGCCTTTTGCGGAAACGGAAGCCGGTGTGCGGCGCGTTATGCGGCAACGCGTGGTGCGGCGCCGACGGAAATGACCTTGGCGACCACGGTCGGCGACGTGCCGGCCCGAGTCCAGGGGGTCGTACGGCTGATGCTTCCACCTCCTCGAGACTTGGGTGCGGTCGTCCTCGAGAGCGCCGCCGGGACCTTCAGCGGCCGGCGAGTGATCGCCGGCGTGCCCCATCTGGTCATCCCGGTCGCGGGGCTGGCTTCCTACCCGCTCGAGCGCGTCGGACCGATGCTGCGCCGGCATCCCCAGCTTGGTCCTTCGGGTGCGAACGTGGATCTGGTCGAAACCGATGCGCGTGGACGCGTTCACGTCCGCACCTGGGAGCGAGGGGTCGAGAACGAGACGCTCTCCTGCGGCACCGGCGCCGTCGCCGTGGCGATGGCGGCGCAGCTGACCGGCGCGCCGGAGACGGTGGTCGTCGTGCCGCGCAGCGACCTGACGCTTGCGGTGACGATCGCGGGTGAGCCGGATCAGCCGACGTCCGCTTCCTTGGAGGGAGACGCCCGCTTCGTTTTCGAGGGTGTGCTCGACGCGGAAGCGATCGTGAGCCACCCGTGAAGCCGGTGTCGCGAGCCCGCAAGACGTTCGACTGGATCGCCGGTGTGACGTTGCTCCTTCTCGGAGTCGCCGGGCTGGTGCTCCCGGGGCTCCAGGGGATCCTCTTGATCCTCGGCGGGCTCGCCATCCTCAGCAGCCACTCTCCGCTTGCCCGACGCCTGCAAGACGCCTTGAAGTCGAGGTTGCGGCGCGTTCGCGATCGTGTCCTGAACCGCGACTCGAGCCTATTCGCCGAGCCCGTCGGGCCAGGCGATGGAGTCATGCGAGCGCCCGCAAGAACGCGTTTGACGTACAGGCGCGTCTCCGGGATCGGGATGCGCTCGACGAATCGCTCGTCGTCATCCCGCCCGGCCGGAAGGCTCCAACGCTCGACTCGCGACGGCCCGCCGTTGTAGGCGGCCAACGCCCGTGGGATCGAGCCCAATCGACGCCGGTAGTCGCTCAAGTGGGCGCAGCCCAGTTTCAGGTTGATCGACGGATCGAACAGATCGGAGGGGTCGAACCGCGCAAGTCCCGCCGCGCGTGCCAGCTCAGCACCGACCGACGGCATGACCTGCAGCAGCCCGCGTGCTCCCGCGGCGGAGACCGCGAGCGGGTTGAAGGCGCTCTCCTGCAGGGCGACCGCGGCGACGAGATTCGGATCGAGTCCGGCTCCCCGCGCGGCGCGTGTCAACTCCTCCGCGGAGCCCGCCGGATAGAGGAGGCGCCAGAGCTCCCGGGGAATGTCCTCTACCGCACGGCGGTCGCGATCCCCTGTGGCGACCTGCGCGAGTCCGATGGCATCGGAAACGGCGGCCGCGTCCCGGGCCGCGGAGGCGGCTTCGAGCGCGACCGCCGGGCCTCGCGGACCGGCACCCTCGAGCGCCGCGCGATAGCAGGATGACGCTTCGTCCCAAAGGCCGATCGAGACGAGCGCACGCCCCGCTGCGAGCCACGCTCCCGCGCTGCCCAGCGCGGACGGATCGACCACCGGGGAGAGGACGGACGGCGCCTTCGGCAGGGGACGACCCAGCCGTTTCGCCGCGAGGGCTCCGTAGTAGTGGTTCGCAAAACCGTCGGCGACCGTGGCGTAGCCTGCGCGCGCTTCCGCCGTGCGGCCGGCGGCATCGTCGATCCGGGCCTTCCAATAGGTTGCGGTGACGCGCACGCCGTCGGGGGCATCGGGCCGCGCCAGGGCGGCGGCGAACCCCGCATCGGCGTCCGCGTACCGTCCGAGATCGTAGGCGGCCCACGCCTCCCGCAAGAGCGCCAACGGGTCGGCTCGTGTCCCCGCGGCGAGGCGATAGCGCCGGTACGACTGAAGCGTCCTGACGTTGGGGAGCGCCTTCGCCGGCCCGCGCGGCGTCCAGAAGGGCGCGCTCCTGCCAGGGCGAGGCCGCGCGGCGCGCCACCGATTCGAGCCCGATGCGATAGGCGGCCGCGTTTCCCGAGAATGCGGCGCGGCGCGCCTCCAAGTAGCGCGCGCCGTCGCTGGACGCAGGGTCGGCTTGACGTGCCCGGACGAGAAGCGGGCCCATCTCCGCGACGCGGCCGAGCTTGAGCAAGGCCTCGGCCTCGACCAGCGCCTCGGCTCCCGTCGCGGTCGACGGTGCGCCTGCGGGACGAACCAATCGCAAGAGGTCGACCGCGGTTTTCGCGTGGCCGTCCTCGAGCCGCTGCCGCGCGCGATCCACGAGGCGCGGCCGCTCGGAAGCCGACAACCGTGAGCCTCGCATCGGGGACGGTCTCCTCGATGGCCTCCCGAAGCCGGTCGACGTCGTCGTCGCTACTGGCTTCGAGCAACGCGCCGACCAGGCGGCGCCTTCCCCTGCGCTGTCGCCGTGCGCGGCGGCGCTGCGACCCGCCTCGATCGCGGCCGTCGGCGTGTTCACGGCATCGAGAACGCGGAGCGCCTCGCGCCAGGCTCCGCTAGCCTCGAGCGCATGCGCCCGCGTCAGCTGCGCCTCCTCGACGGCTGGAAAACCCGCCGCAGACGCCGCCCTGGCCGCAAGCTCGGCGGCCCGATCGTTCGCTCCGCGCGCGAGAAACCCGCGCGCCCGGAGGAGCATCGCGTGTGTCGCTAGAGGGTCGCCCCCTGCCACCTCCCCGGGAAGAAAATCGATGATCTCGCGGTCCCTTCCATCGCGTGCCAGATGGGACGCGGCGAGAACTCGCGCGCGCGCCTCCCAAGCGGGAGCGCGATAGCGCCGGAGCATCTCGCGAACCGCCGCGAGACCGGCGGTGGCATCACCCTTGGCGTAGGCGCGCACGGCGGCCTCGAGAGGAGGCGGCATCGTGCGCGCGTCGTTCCAGCGCACGGTGCGTTTGGCGAGCCACACGGCTGCCCCCGCGGCGGCCAAGAGCACGATGAGCGCGGCGACGACGGTGAGGGTGCGGCGCAACGGCCTTCTAGATCAGCGAGGCGTCGCCGCCCGCGAGGACCTGCGACGTACGCGTCGTCCAACAGCTTCATCCCGTCGGGCCCCAGATCCGGAAAGCGTTGCAAGAACGCATCGCGGCCTCGTTGCAGTTGATCTCCGAGACGGCGGGACAGATCGCGCTGGCGCCTCCCGACGACCACCGCCTCCTCGTTGTAGAGCCGAATGTCGGTGGCGATCAGGCGGGCGTAACGGCGGGCTTCCTCGCGGCGTGGATCGACGTCTGCCGCGCCGGCGGAGACACCGATCCAGGGCGCGAGCTCGGTCGGGGCCGCCGCGGATTCGGCCGCAGCCGCTTCGGGACGGTCGGCCTCCGTGGCCGGTCGGTCCGCGGCCTTCGTGGCCGCAGCCGTGACGGCGCTCCCTGCCGTCTGGGACTTGAGGCGGCGCCAGGCGAGGTCGAGCTCGAGCCGCAATCGGGCAGCCTGACAGAGTATCGCCAACGCCGCCGGCGACCAGGCCTCGTGAGCGGCCCGGCGCTCCGGCGATGAGGATGGCGACCGCCTTGCCCCCGACGCGCACCGGCAGCCCGACCGCTTCGGTCGCGTGCGGCTGTCCGAAATCGGGGACGTTCTCACCCGGCATCAGCGAACGCCACCGGACGTCTTCCTCAGCCGCCAGCGCGGCGAGCCAGCCGGAATCGGCGGGAGCCGTCGTCCGCCGCTGGGTCTGTGCGGACGCAGCCGAATAGCCGATCGAGCTCCAACCCTTCCATTGCCCCTCGCGCATCAGGAAGATCGCGGCCGAGGGCGCGCCGACCACCGTGCCCTCGAGGAGGGCGCGGAAGATCTCGGAGGGCGAGACGAAGCTCGCCAGCTCGGCGATTCGGCGGTCGAGCGTCTCGAGCGTCTCGAGCGTCGCGGTTTCGCGGCTCATCGTCGTTCACCTCGAGCGGGCTCACCCGCTAGTTGTCGTCCGTCACCAGCCGAGCGATGGTCCAGCAGCGCCGCGAACTCCGCAAACCCCGGAAGCAAGCTGCGAACCGCGGGGGCGAGCCTCGACGGCGCGCGCCAGGTGCTCGACCGCACGATCGCTTTGACCCACGCGCGCGAGCGCCGAGGCGAGGTTCAGCCGGTAGGTCGCGTTGTCCGGGACCAGATCGACCGCCTTCTCGTAGGCCTCACGGGCATCGGTCAAGGCGCCCGATTCCTCGAGAACGCTCCCGAGGTTGTTCCAGCTCAGATCGTACGCGGGGTTGATCGCGAGCGCGCGGCGGAAGCAACGATCCGCCTCAACGCCTTGCTCCGATTGCACGAGCGCGGTCCCGAGATTGTTCCAAACCGCGTCATCGCCGTCGTTGTGGTCGAGAGCCGTCCGATAGGCGGCTACGGCGTCGGCGAGGCGCCCCAGGTCGACGTAGGCGTTGCCGAGGTTGTACCAGGTCTTGTAGTCCGACGCGTCGATCTCCGCCGCACGTCGATAGGCCTCGGCGGCGGCGATGGGATCTCCGCGTTCCGCGCAGGCGAAGCCGAGGTTGTACCAGGCCTGGTGAACGTCCGGCTGGAGCTCGATCGCCGCGCGATAGCAGCGCACCGATTCGTCGAAATCGCGGATGTCGGCGTAGGCGGTGCCGAGATCGAACCACGCGTCGGCAAGCGTGGGATCGATCCCGACCGGCTTGCCTCCACGCCGTGATCGCTCCGTCGAGGTCGCCGTCCTCGAATCGGGCGACGCCTTCCTCGAGAAAGAGCGCTGCGTCGGCACCCACCGCGACGCTCGCGGACGACGCTTTGCTTCGGCCGCAACGCGGCGTGAAGCGCGCTGTGCGGAGCGCCGATGTGGCGGCTCGGGGTGGGGCGTATGGTCTTCGCGGCTCAATGTTTGCTGAACCCCGGCTCAGGCCACCCCGGAGAGTGTGCTCTTGTACCATGATGGAGAGGAGGCGGTCAACGGGGAGGCGATGAACAAGAGACGGACTCTTGCCTCGGAGTGGGTCTTGACGGGCGTCGGGCTTCACTCCGGAGCGCCCGTGCGCATGAGCCTGCGGCCCGCTCCGCCGGAGCACGGGGATCGTCTTCGTGCGCACGGACCTCGGGGCGCAAGAGAATTCCCGCGCTGATCGAAAACGCCGGGCCGAGCTTCTACGCGACGGTGCTCCAGAAGGACGGGGCGACGGTGAGCACGATCGAGCACGTGATGGCCGCGCTGTACGCGATGCAAGTCGACGATCTCGACGTCGAGCTCGACGGCGCCGAGGCGCCGATCCTCGACGGCTCGTCGAAGCCGTTCGTCGAAGGGATACTCGCCGCGGGATTCCGAGAGCACGATGTCGCGCGACTGTACATTCACGTCACCAAGCCCGTGACCGTCACCCACGAGGAGAAGCGGATCTCCGTGCACCCCTGCCCGGAGTACCGGGTGACCTACGCGATCGATTTCGATCACCCCGCCCTTGGCTATCAGGAGCTGTCCGCGTCGCTCTGGCGGACAGATCAGTTCGTCGAGAAGGTCGCTCCCGCGAGGACGTTCACGTTCGAGCACGAGGTTGCCGCGCTCAGGGACCGCGGTTTGGCGTTGGGAGGCTCCCTCGACAACGCGGTCGTCGTCGGGACGGCCGGTCTTCTTAACCCGCCGCTCCGATTTGCCGACGAGTTCGTTCGCCACAAGATGCTCGACCTGACCGGCGATCTCTCCCTCCTGGGACGGCCCGCTCCGCGGCCACGTCGTGGCCTACCGCGCCGGGCATGACCTTCACGCGCGACTGGCTCGAGCGATCGCGGACGCCAAGGACGCTTGGTACCTGGCGCCTGGACGGGGTCCGCGACGGATCTGCTTGAGCCGGGTCCGGCGCACGATCCAGTGGAGCGCGCTGGGCGTCCTCTCGCTGGGCGGGCTCTGGGGCTTCTACCGCTCGAGCATCCGCGTCGCGGAAGCGGGCCCTCGGATCGCGGCGAGCCCTCAGATCCTCACGCTGCTGACGCTCGCGATCGTGGTGCTCGCTCTGGCGTTCGTGGGCATCCTCATCAGGAACCTCGTCCGCCTGATCGTCGATCGGAAGCGCGGCGTCCTCGGCGCACGCCTTCGGACGAAGCTCGTCTTCTTCTTCCTCGCGCTCGTGCTGCTGCCCGCGTTCTCTGCTGTCCTTCGGAGCGGGCGCTTTCATCAAGACGACCTTCGAGGGTCTGATCCGCACTCCCGTCGAGGAGGTCAGCCGGCAGGCCAAGGAGATCGTCAAGGAGGCGGGGCGGCGCGAAGAGACGCGTTTGCTCGATCGCGCCAAGCTCCTGGCTGCGGTGCTGCGCGCAGATTCCCGCGCCTGCTTCGGACGACGCTCGCCGCGTCGCCACGATCCAATGGCGTGCAGCGCGAGGGATTCGAGGTCGCCGGCTTCGTGCTCGACGAGCGAACCGGTCTTCACGGACGTCGCCGACGGCTCCGGCGGAAGCGGCCTGACCCGCGATGCGGTCCGACGCTGCCGTCAGCCGCGCAGGGCAGGTCGCGGCCCGTTCCGGAACCGCCGTCTTCGACCAGGAACCGTCGGGCGATTCGTTCCTGCTCGTCGGCGCAGCGCCGGTCGAACCGGGAGTCCCGGCGCGCGGCGCGGCGGTGGCCGGAGTCGTCGTCCGATCGGATCTCAAGACCCGTTTGGAGCAGATCGAGGCTGCGGATCGCGCGTATGCGGAAATCCGCGCCGAGCGACGCGAGCTGCTGCGGCTGTACTACTCGATCATCGCGCTCGTCGGGCTCGCGATCGTCTTCGTGGCGTCGTGGATCGGGTTCTACGTCTCACGCCGGATCACCGTGCCGCTCGACCAGATGGCCGCGGCGTCCCGCGAGATCTCCGCCGGGAACCTCGGCGTGCGCGTGCTCACGCAATGTCGGCGACGAGGTCGGGCAGCTGGTCGATGCGTTCAACGAGATGGCGGGGCAGCTCCAGGAGAGCCGAGAGGTGATCACGCGGAGCACGGCGGATCTGCGCCGCAGCAATCAGGCGCTCGACGAGCGGCGGCGCTACATCGAGACCCTGGTGGCGCAGCTCGGGACGGCGGTGCTCTCCGTCGACCGCGAGGGCAGCGTCACGACGGCGAACCCCGCCGTCGAGTCCATGCTCGGGCTTCCCGTCAAGCCCGGCGACAGCCTCCGCGAGGCTCTGGAGGCCGCGGGCCTGGAGCCGCTCGCGCGCTTCCTCGACGATGCGGCTGCGCTCGACGGCCGCGATGCGCGGCGCGAGCTGGTCCTCGATCGCGGCGGTGCGTCGATCTCGGTCTCCGTGCACGTGTCGCGGCTGCGCGGCGTGCAGGGGGACAACGCCGGAACGCTCGTGATGGTCGAGGACCTCACCGACCTCCTCGAGGCCCAGCGATTGGCGGCTTGGCGCGAGGTGGCGCGCCGGATCGCGCACGAGATCAAGAACCCGCTCACGCCGATCCAGCTCGCCGCCCAGCGACTCAGGAAGAAATGGGACGAGCGGGCGCCGGATCTCGGCGAGGTCGTGCTGGATGCGACCGCGACGATCGAGCGCGAGGTCACGGGGCTGAAATCGCTCGTCGACGAGTTCTCGCTCTACGCCCGGATGCCGGCTCCCGCGCCCGCGCGGGTGGATTTCGGCGAGATCGTCCGATCGGTCGTTCGCGCTCTACGGCGTGCACCAGGGCGTGGTCTGGGACGTCCGCGTCGACGGCGATCTGGGGATGGTGCGCGTCGATCCGGACCAGATGCGCCGGGCGCTCATCAACCTGATCGACAACGCGGTGGCCGCGGTCAAGGGCGTCGGGACCATCGAGATCGTGGCGCGTCCGTGGTCCGGGCCGGGCTCGCTGCGGCATCGAGGTCGCCGACAGCGGTCCCGGGATCGACGCCGCGCATCGCGACAAGGTGTTCACGCCCTATTTCTCCACGAAGCCGCGCGGGACGGGCCTGGGACTCGCGATCGTGCAGCGCATCGTCGTCGAGCACCACGGAACGATCCGAGTCGAGGACAATGCCAGGCGGCGGAGCGCGTTTCATCATCGAGATTCCCGGCGACGGCGAGCCGCAAGAGACGCCGGCCGACGGGCTGCAAGCCTACCGGAGGACGCCATGGCCCGTGAATCGATCCTGGTCGTCGACGACGAACCGGGAGTTCGCTCGATGCTCGAGGCGATCCTGAAGGACGAGGGGTACGGCGTGGCGGCGGTCGGCACGGGGAGGACGGCGTCGTCCGCGGCGACCGGCCGGCCGTTCGACGCCCTGTTGCTCGATGTCTGGCTCCCGGGCATCGACGGCATCGAGACGCTGTCCCGGCTGAAGGCGGCAGGGCGTCGACGCGGAGGTCGTGATGATCTCCGGTCACGGGACGATCGAAACGGCGGTCAAGGCGACGAAGCTCGGCGCGTTCGATTTCGTCGAGAAGCCGCTCTCGCTCGAAAAGACGCTGCTCGTCCTTCGAAACGCGCTGCGTCAGCGCCGTCTCGAGAAGCGCAACCGTACGCTCCTCGATCAGCTGGCGCGGGACACCGGAGATCCTGGGGACAGCGAGGCCGTCCGCAGGGTGAGGCGCGAGGCCGCGGCGGCCGCGTCGTCGGAGGCGCCGGTTCTGATCTGCGGCGAGCCGGGGTTCGGGCCGGGAGACGGTCGCGCGCCACGTCCACACGGCGAGCCGTCGCGCGGATCAGGCGTTCGTCCACGTCGCGTGCGCAGGCTTGGGCGGCGTCGCGGGCGCCGCGACTCTCTTCGGAGCCGAAGGCGTCGCCGGACGCTTGGCGCTCGCGGAGCGCGGCTCGGTCTTCCTCGAGGACGTCGACACGCTGCCCGGCGAGCTGCAGGCAGCGATCGCCGCATGGTTGTCGCTGCCATCCCGACGTCCGCGTGATCGCCACCGCGCCGGCCGACCCGGTGGGGCTGAAGCCTCCTCTGACGCGGGCAGATCGACGTCGTGCGGATCGCCACGGCGCCCCTGCGCGAGCGCCGGGAGGACATCGCGTTGCTCGCGACGCGTTTCCTGCGCGACCTCGCGCGCGAGTACGGCCGTCCGGAGAAGCGGCTCTCGCCCGAGACGCTGGCGGCGCTCTCCCGCCACGATTGGCCGGGAAACGTCGGGAGCTGCGCAACGTCGTGGAGCGCGCGCTTGTTGCTCGTCACCGGCCGACGAGATTCAGCTTCAGGACCTGCCCTTCGAGCTCGGCGGCGCGACGCCCGCGACCGAGGACCTCTACGCGTCGTTTCCGACGCTGGCCGACGGGCTCGCGGCGTTCGAGCGGTACTTCTTGCGTCGCGCGCTGCGCGAGAGCCAAGGGCGACGTCGAGGCGGCCGCGCGCCGCGCGGGAATCTCGGTCGCGGCGTTGCGCGACCGGATCGACTGACGGACGGTTCAGGACGCGCGCGAGCCGCTGCGGGTCGCCCAGGCGAGCGCGCCGGACAGCGCGAGCAGCGTGGCCACGCCGGCGAGGGCGGCCGCGAGCGACAGAGCGCCGATCGTCGACGCGCTCCAGGCTCCGGACGAGCCCGCCCAGGTGATCGACTGCGCGGTCACCCGAATCCACTGCGCGGCCGAGCCGATCAACGAGATCCAGCCGTCCGTGTCGTCCGGCGTGAACCGCGGCATCCCCGGCGTCGCCACGTCCAGGTGGAGGGACGGCAGCACGCGCGCGGCGAGGCCGGCGGCCAGCGCGCCGACCGACCCCGAAAGCGGCGAGGCGGAGCCCGCGACGCCAACGCGCCCTGCGCGAGACCTCCGACCGCGGGCCGCACCGGGACGCTCGGGAAGCGAGGCCATGACCGCCTCGAAGAACGACTCGTCGACGCTGCACGCGTCGTCCGACGCCGTCGAGCATCGCGGCGAGGCGCGACTCGCGGGCGAGTACGATGCGGCACGCGGTGCACGTTGCGAGGTGCCGCGCGAGACGGAGCGCCTCGCCGGGCTCGCAGGTCGCCGTCCACGGAGCGGACGATCCAGGGCCGGATGCGAGCCGCAGCGGCTCATCGTGACGACTCGGGGCCGAGGATGATCGGCCAGCCGCGCCCGCAGGATCTCGCGCGCTCGGAAAATTCGATTCTTCACGGTTCCGAGCGGCAGCCGCGTGATCCGGGCGATCTCGTCGTACCGGCAGTTCTGGCGGTGGCGCAGGAGGATCAGCTGGCGATAGCCGGTCGGCAGCTGCGGCGATCGCCTTCGAGATCCGGCTCGCGAGCTCGCGCCCGCGCAGGACGTCGTCCGGGGACGGGTCGGTCCCGGCGATCGCGGGAGCCGCAGGAGCGTCGTCGGTCGAGGCCGGCTGGCTGAGCGACAGCGTGCGCGGCTGCCTGCGGCGCAGGTGATCGATCGCCCTGTTCGACGCGATCGCGGTAGAGCCAAGTCGTGAATCGGTAGCGCGGGTCGAACGAGTCCGAGCGAGACGAAGACCTTGAGGAAGACCTCCTGCGACAGATCGCTCGCGACGTCGCGTGAGCCCACGAGCCGGAAGATGTAGTTCACGAGCCCGCGCTGATGACGAAGCACGAGCGCGCCGAACGCGTCGCGATCGCCGGCCAACGTCTCGTCGACCAGGCGCTCGTCGGCAATCCCGCCAGGTCGGAGAGCGTGCTTCGAACCGCACCGGTAGCCACGGACGGCCTGCGCATCGTTCCCATTCTGCACTGTCATACGCACGGCGCGCGCGAAAGGTTTTCGCAGGCGGATTTCGGCCGCGTGTTACGATCCGTTCGTGTGACGGAGCCGCCGAACGGCGGCCAGACGGGGATGAGACGTGGAGGCGTCGCGGCTGGGGGACCGGGCCCGCAGCAAGCTGATGCGCCTCCTGTCGGACGACCATCCCGACCCCGGCCGGTGGGTCGGGCGCCTCAAGTCGCTGAGCGACTTCGAAAACACGCCGGTTTTCGCCAACGCGGTCCGGTTCCTGTTCCACCTCAAGGTCGACGACGCCGAGGCGGAGCGCTCCTCGACCGGGTTCTCGACCACCGCCGCGCGCTGACGCACGGATCTCGGAGCGAGACCCGGGCCTGCGGGTCGCCGCGATGGACTATCTCTCCAACGTCGATCGACGGTACGAGAACCCGAAGATCGTCGAGATGGAGGAGTTCGAGGAGACCGAGCGGTCGGCGCGCACCGACGCGCTCACCGGGCTCGCGAACCGGCGCGTGTTCCAGGAGACCCTCGACGCCGAGATCCGCCGCAGCCGCCGCTACCGCTGGCCGGTGACCGTTCTCGATGCTGGACCTGGATCACTTCAAGGCCGTCAACGATTCTACGGCCACATGCTGGGCGACCTCGTGCTCGAGCGCGTCGGCGGGATCGTTCGCCACGCCGTCCGCGACGCGGACGCGGCGTGCCGCTTCGGCGGCGAGGAGTTCGCGCGTCGTGCTTCCCGAGACGGCCCGCGAGGGCGGATACGCCGTCGCCGAGCGGATCCGGCGGCGCGTCGAGCAGGCGTTCGAGGACCGTCCCGTCGACGGGCGCGACATCCCGATGACGATCTCCGCCGGGCTCGCCGACGTTCCCGGAGGACGGCCTGCACGCGGACGAGCTCGTCGCGCGCGAGCCGACGAGGCGCTGTACGGCGCGAAGCACGCCGGGAGCAATCGCGTCTGCGTCCACTATCGAGAGAAGCGGGCGGCGCTGCGGTTCCCGTGAAGTCGGGGACGGCGGTCCGGATCGGCAGGCGCGGACCGGCGCGCTCGCCGTCAATCTCAGCCGGACCGGGATGCTCCTCGACGCGGGCACGCGGGCTTGCGGTCGCGGATCGGATCTCCCTCGGCTCGCGCGTAGCCGTGCTCTCAAGACGACGAGGCCTCGAGCTCTCCGGCCGCGTCGTGCGCGTCGTCGCCGACCCCGCCGGCCCGCGCGCGCCCAGGTCGGGATCGCGTTCGACGATCCGATCCCCGAGGACCAGCTGATGGCGCGCGTGTCGCTGTCGCGCTGGGAGCCCGCGGCCCGCGGGGAGCCGATCGGTGATCACACGCGAGGAGGCGGCGCAGCTCAAGAGCAGCTCCTTCGAGCTTCTGGCCGAGGACACCCGGAATACCGAGCGGCTGCTCGCGCGGCTCGACGCGATCTCGAAGGAGATCGGGCATCGAAGCGCACGCGGCGCTCATCCTGATCTTGACGCAGCTTGCCTTCGACGAAGCCGAGGCGCGGACGCACTGGGACGGGATCGTGGCGCATCGCCACGCGCTCTCGCTGGCGCTGGGACGGGATGCCGGCCTCCGCGTCGCCGTTCTCGACTACTTCATGAACGTCAACCGGCGCCTCGTCAGCCCGACGCTCATCGACGTCGCGATGGAGGAGGCCCCGACGCGGTCGGACGACGATCCGCTGACGGGCCTCGCGGGAGACCGCGCATTCCGCGTCGCCCTCCAGGGGAGCTTGCGCCGCGCGCGGCGCTACGGGCACGCGGTCGGCATCGCGATCTTCGATCTGGACCGATTCGGCGAGATCAACGCGCGCGTCGGCCGGCTCGTGGCGGACCGCCTGCTGCGCGAGGCGGCGATGCTCCTCGGCAACAAGATCCGCGACATCGACCTCGCCGCGCGCCCGGGCGAGGACGAGCTGGCGGTGCTGCTTCCGCAGACCGACCGCAACGGCGCGTTCCTCGTCGCGGACCGATTCCGCCGCGAGATCGAGACGCACTTCCGGAGGCGCGAGGCGGGAGGCAAGCCCGCGGATCTGACCGTGTCCGGCGGCGTCGCCGCGTATCCCGAGGACGGCGTCGGACGCCGAGGCCCTGATCGCCCGCGCGGCGCAGGCGCTGTATCAGGCCAAGGGCTCGGGCGAGAACGCGGTGCTCGTGCACAGCCCCGAGCGCCGCCGGTTCCTCCGCTTCGACCTGCAGCGGCGGCGCTGCGAGATCGAGGTGCTGGCGCCGGCGACGCCGGGGCCGGACGCGTGCGCAACCTCAGCCGGAACGGGCTGCTGTTCGCCAGCCCGGAGCCGATCGAGGTCGGCGAGGACGTCGAGATCCGGCTCGAGAGCGGCGGCGGTCGGCGCCCGCGCGCGTGCTGACGCTTCGCGGGCGCGTCGTGCGGCTCGAGGAAGCGCCGTCGGGCGAGAACGACCGGTTCGAGGTCGGCGTCGCGTTCGATCTCGACGCCGGGCGGAGGCGAGCAGGACCTGCTCGAGTTCCTCGAGCAGGCCGGACCGGAGCGCCCCGCCGAGCCGGCGTGATGCGCCTGCTCGCGATCGACGCCTCGACCTGGTGGGGCGGGGCGGCGCTCGTCTCGAGGTCGAGATCCGGCGCGCCGGCGCTCGTCGCCGAGATCGGCGTCGTACGTCGAGGACTCGCACGCGGCGCGCCTGCTCCCCTGCGTCGAGGGCCTGCTCGCGACCGCACGGTTGGCCGAACGCTCGCTCGACGCCTACGCCGCCGTGCGCGGGCCTGGGTCGTTCACGGGGATTCGCGTCGCGCTCGGGGCTGATGCAGCGGATTCGCGCTCGCCGCCGGACGCCCGTGCGTCGGCGTTGGGACGCTTCACGCCATGGCGGAGGCGTCACGGTCCCGCCGCCGCCGATCGGGTGCCGCTCCTCGACGCGGGGCGCGGCGACGTGTACGGCGCGCGGTTCGATCGCGGCGCGAGTCCGCCCGTCGAGCTTCGCCCCGCCTGGGTGGGCGATCCCGCGCTCGCCATCGAGGCCGGCGTCGACGTCGTCGTCTTCGGGACACGGCGCGCGTCGCGCACGAGGCGCGACTGCGCGAAGCCGGATATCGCGGCCCGATCGGCCGCGCGCCGTCGTCCGTCGCCGCCGGCCGCCGGCCGCATCGCACTCGACCGGCTTGCTGGCGGGAGCGCTCGTCGCGAGCGACCTCGCGCCGCTGTACGTGCGGCCGTCGGACGCGGAGGTCAAGCTCCGGTGAGCGGCGACGCGATCGCCATCGAGCCGATGACGCGTCGCGGACCTGCCCGGCGTCCTCGCCATCGAGCGCGCGTCGTTCACCGAGCCCGTGGACGGAGGCCAACTTCCGGCACGAGATCGAGGACAACCCGCTGGCCTGGAACTCGTCGTCGCGCGGATCGGCGGCCGTCGTGGCGCTTCGCCTGCGCGTACGTCGTGGCCGACGAGCTGATGATCAACGACCTCGCCGTCGATGCCGTCCGCGACGGCGCGGGCGTCGGGAGCGCGCTGCTCCGCCGTCTCCTCGACGGCGCGCGCGTCCGCGGCTGCCGCCGCGCGACGCTCGAAGTCGCGCCCGTCGAACGCGCCCGCGCGCGCGCTCTACGAGGTCGTTCGGGTTCGACGGTCGTCGGGCGCCGCCGGGGCTACTACGCCGACACGGGCGAGGACGCCATCCTCCTGGCCTGCGCCCTGTCCGGCCGCCGGATGACGGTCCGTTGCCTCCCGGCAGCCGCGCGCCTATAGTTGCGGCGTTCGATGCGTGGACTCCCACACCAGCCGAGCACGCGCCGCGCGACGGCAACCGCGTCCCTGCACCTCGATCGCACCGCAGGAGGAACCGCATGAACCAGAACAAGGACGACGCGTCAATCTGAGCCGCCTCTCGATCAAAGCACCGTGAGCTGGACGAACGACTGGCCGTGCTCGCCGCGAGGCGTTTCCTGACGGAACCCGGAGCAGTTCGAGGAATCGACGCTCAAGAAGCTGAAGCTCAAGGTGAAAGACGAGATCGAGGCGATCTCGGCCTCCGGACGGAGCGCGGGCCGCCACGGATGACGTTGGATCGCGCGGGTGGCCGTTCGTGCTCGGGACTCGGCGCGCTCACGCTCGTCCTCGTCGTGTTCACGCACCTGGCTGGCCGGTGTTCGGCGCTCGTGCTGCTCGTGTTCACCGCTGAACTTCTTCCGCGATCCGGAGCGGCAGCACGCCGGACGATCCGAGCGGCGCTCGTCAGTCCCGCCGACGGGAAGATCATCCGAGCGGACGCGACGCGCGTCTCGATCTTCATGAACGTCTTCGACGTCCACGTCTGCCGGAGCCCGGTCGCCGGGCGCGGTGACGTCGGTGCGCTCACGAGCCCGGCCGCTTCCTCGCCGCGATGAAGGACGAGGCCTCGGAGCACAACGAGCGCACGACGATCGTCGTTCGAACCTGCGGACGGGCGCCCGGTGCGCTTCGTGCTGGTCGCAGGCTTGATCGCCCGCCGGATCGTCTGCCGCGTCGGCGCGGGCCGCGAGCTGGCCTCGGGCGGAGCGCGTGGGGATCATCCGCTTCGGCTCCCGCGTGGATCGTCGACCTTCCCGCAGGGGGCGACGCCGGCGGTCGGCGTCGGCGATGCGCGTCGTCGCGGGCGAGACCGTCGTCGCGCGCAGGCTCCCGCAGGCCCGCGTAGAGCGCCCGTCCCGTCTCCGATATAGTTGCCGGCTCCCACACCGAGGACGATTCGATGGCCGGCCGACGCAAGCTCCGCCGCGGCATCTACCTGCTGCCCACCTCGTTCACGACGGGCAACCTGTGCTGCGGCTTCTTCAGCCTGATCGAGTCGTCGCGCGGGCCACTACGAGCTCGCGGCGCTGCTCATCATCGCCGCCGGAGTCCTGGACGGCCTCGACGGCCGCATCGCGCGTCTCACCGGGACGACCTCGGAGTTCGGCGTCGAGTTCGACTCGATGGCCGACATCTCGTCGTTCGGGATCGCGCCGGCCTTTCTGGCGCTACGAGTGGGCGCTGCAGCCGTTCCACCGCGTCGGCTGGCTGATCGCGTTCCTGTTCGTAGCCTGCGCCGCCACCCGGCTCGCGCGCTTCAACATCCAGCACGGATCGTCGGACAAGCGCTTCTTCGCCGGGCTCCCGTCGCCCGCGGCCGCCGGCAGTCGATCGCGAGCGTCGCGGTCGCATTTCCGGAGCCGCCGACGCAGCTCGGGTATTCGGTGTCTGATCGGCGTCCTCGTCGCCGCCGCCGCGCTCCTCGATGGTGTCGCACATCCGCTACCGGTCGTTCAAGGGCCTCGATCTGAGAGCCCGCGGTCGTACCTCTCGGTCGTGCGCGATCGCGCTCGTGCTCGTCGCGGTGTTCGTCCACCCGCGCTCGCTGATGGTGATCGCCGGGGCCTATCTGCTGTGGGGGCCGGCGGCCTGGTTCGCGGGTTGGATCTGACGCGGGGTCGCGGCCAGCGCGACGAGCTGGCGACGCCTCCGGGCGGAGGAGGTCGTCGATGGCGCGTCCGACCGCTGATCCTGCCGCCGGACGCATCGCCGGTGCTCGGCGCGGCGAGCCCGGCCGGAGCGCACCTGCGGGCCGCGCTCGCCGACCGCGGCGTTCCCGGCGACCGCGTCGCGTTCTACGGGCGCGCTCGCGAGGTTGCGGTGCTGTCCGGAGTACGACGGCGAGGCCCGGCTGGTGCAGGACGGCCGACGAGCTGGATGCCGCCCTCTGCGCGGCGCGTGTTCGTCTGCGAGCCCGCGCCGGACGACGGAAGACTGAGCTCGAAGCGGCGGCCCGGCGGCACGCGTCGTCGTCGACATGACGGGCTCGTTGCCGGGAGCCGTGCTCGCAGGATCGTCGCAGGAGCCGACGCCGGATCGCGCGCATCGTCTCGATTCCGCACCCGGTCACCGGCATGCTTTCGGCGCTCCTGGGTCCCGTCCACCGGGCGATCGGCGTCGCGCGCGTCTCCGCCTTCGTCTCGCGGCCCGCGTCCGATTTCGGCGAGCCCGGTCTCGAGGAGCTGCGCGAGCAGACCGTGCACCTGCTCCGCGTTCGAGTCGACGCCCGACCGAGGTGTTCGGACGGCAGCTGGCGTTCAACGTCGTGCCGGAGCACCTGTTCCCGGCCGGCGAGAAGCGCGCCGCGGAGCGCGGTCGTTCGAGAGATCGCGACGCTGCTCGGCACGCCGGAGCTCCCGTTCGCCTTGTCGCAGGCGCTGGTCCCCGCGTTTTTCGGCCACGCGCATCGCCGCGCACCTCGATCCTGCAGCGCGCTCGCGTGCAGCCGAGGCGCTCGCGGCGTGGCGGCGGCATCCGGGCATCGAGATCGCGACCGATCCGGACGACCGGCGCGACCCTCGACGCCCCGGAGAGCACGGGTCTCGTCATCACGCACGTCGACGCGGTCGCTCTCGTCGACTCTGCGCGTCTGGGCGCTCGGATCCGAGTCGGGCGCGGCGGCCGCCGCGCGCGCGATCGCCGCGGGTGCTGCAGCCGGCGTCCTGTGAATGCGGCCGTGAAAGCGCCCTACGAGCTCCATCCTGGCGTTGCGCTACCTGCGTGTGCACCGCGGCCGGACGCTTCCTCTCGGTGATCACGATGATCTCGGTCGCCGGCGTCGCCGTCGGCACGGCCGCCCTGGTCATCGCGCTTGCGCTGATGACGGGGTTCGAGGAGGACATGAGGCAGCGCATCCTCCGCGAGGCAGCGCCCACCTCCAGATCATCGAGCAGGCGGAGTCCGGCTTCGACGACGCCGACGGCGTGCTGGTCGACAGGCCCGCGCGATCCCCGGCGTCGCGGCCGCCGCCCCCGTCCTCTTCTCGCCGGCGATGATCATGAACGACGCTCTGGGATCGCCGGCGTACGCGCGAGATCTACGGGGTCGAGCCCGAGCTTCAGGGCAAGGTCGTCGATTTCGGCGTCGAGGCCGGGAAGCGATCCGCTGGCGGTGCTGTCGCGATCGCGGCGAGAACGGCCGCGCCGGGGATCGTGCTGGGGGCCGATCTGGCCGCGCGGCTGGCGGTGCGCCCGGGCGATCTGGTTCGCGTTCTGGTCCCGAAGGTCCGGCTGACACCCTTCGCCCCGATTCCGCGGAGCCTGGTCCTCGAGGTCGCCGGAACCGTCAAGACCGACGCGTATCCCCAGGACGCCCAGCGTGCCTACATCGCCATCGACGTCGCGCAGGCGGCTCCTGGACGCCACCGGGCGAGCGTCGTGGATCGAGCTCAGCGCCTCGACGGATCCCGCGCGTTCTCGGCGCGATGAAGGTCAGCGTGTCGCAGAGCGATGGGCGATCGATTCCTCGTGCTCGATCTGCTCGAGCAGAACAAGGAGATCTTCAAGGCGTTCGAGACGGAGAAGCTGTTCCTGTTCATCGCCATCGCGCTGATCGTCGTCGTCGCGTCGCTCAACATCGTCTCGACGCTGGTCCTGATGGTGAACGACAAGGTCCGGGAGATCGGAACGTTGACGGCGATGGGCGCGCGCCCGCTCGGGATCGCCGCGGTGTTCATGCTGCAGGGAATCGTGATCGGCGTCGTCGGGACCGCGGTCGGGCTGACGCTGGGCTCGGTGTCGGCGTACTGGCTCGACACCTACCGCGTCGATGACGCTCGAACCCGGACGTCTACTTCATCGCGTACGTGCCGTTCTGCGAACCGTCCGGGAAACGTCGCGATCGTCGGGCTGTCGGCCCTGATCATCGCCTTCTGCGCGACGATCTATCCGGCCTTCAAGGCGGCGCGGCTCCATCCGGTCGAGGCGATCCGCCATGAGTGAGCCGGTGCTTCCGGCGCGCGGCCTCGTCAAGCGCTACCGGAGCGGCGAGCGGACCCTCGGAGGTCTCTGACTGGGCCTCGACATCGACGTCGCGCGCGGGGAGTCCGTGGCGATCGTCGGCGATTCCGGCGTGGGGAAGTCGACGCTCCTGCACATTCTCGGCGGATTGGACCTCCCCGACGCCGGGGCCGGTCGCGTTTCGGGCCGCGAGACGGTCACGTCTGCGGGGCGGCGATTTGGCCGAGTACCGCAATCGCCAGGTGGGCTTTATATTCCAGTTCCACCACCTCCTCCCGGAGTTCACGGCGCTCGAGAACGTCGAGATGCCGTTCCGGATCGGGCGGCGGCCGGGAGACCCGTCGGGGCCGGCCAGGGAGATGTTGATGCGGCTCGGCCTCGCGGATCGTTTGACCCATCGCCCGTCGGCGCTCTCCGGGGCGAGCAGCAGCGGGTGGCGATCGCGCGCGCCGTGGCGCCGGGCCCGGCGATCGTGCTCGCCGACGAGCCCACGGGAATCTCGACCCGGCGACCGGGCTCGGCGGTCTTCGAGTCTGCTGCGGGAGCTTCAGCGCGAGCGTGGATTCGCGCTGGTCGTCGCCACGCACAGCGGCCGCGTCGCCCACGGGTGCGACCGGATGCTCGCGCCTCACGGAAGGACGGCTGCGCCCGATGGCCGACGGCGAGGCGCTGCGGTACTTCAGCGGCGGGGAAGCGAAAGAGAGCGGCGTGCGGTAGAACTGAGGTCCCGGGGGCCGCGGCGCGGGGTGCTGCGATGTTCGAAAAGTTCACCGAGAAGGCCAAGCGGATCCTCTTCCTGGCGCGGTACGAGGCCAGCCAGCAGGGGAGCAAGGTCATCGGGACCGAGCACATCCTGCTCGGCCTCCTGAAGGAGGGCGAGGAGACGACGCGCGAGCTGTTCACGCGCGCGAACGTCTCGATGGACCTCCTTCAGGCCGAGCTCGAGCGACGGAACCCGCCGCGCGAGAAGCTGTCGACGTCGGTCGAGATCCCGTTCAGCGAGGAGACGAAAAAGGCGCTGCAGTTCGCCGAGGAAGAGGCCGAGCGCCTGATGCACCCGCACATCGGGACGGAGCACCTGCTCCTGGGCCTGCTCCGTCTCGAGGACGTCGGTCGCCGGCCGCATGCTCGCCGAGCGCGGCATGCGCCTGTTCGCGGTGCGCGAGGACGCGGTCAACATCTACAAGCGTCGCGCGCTCCCGAAGAAGAAGAAGGAGACGCCCGTTCCTCAACGAGTTCGCGCGCGACCTGTCGGAGATGGCGCAGCGCCGGGTGTTCGACCCGTTGATCGGCCGCGAGGTCGAGCTCGAGCGCGTCGTCCAGATCCTCTCGCGCCGGCGGAAGAACAACCCGGTTCTCCTGGGAGAGCCCGGCGTCGGGAAGACCGCGATCGTCGAGGGCCTGGCGACGCGGATCGTCGACGGCGAGGTTCCGCCCTCGCTCCTGAACAAGCGCATCCTGGCGCTCGATCTGTCGCTCGTCGTCGCCGGCACCAAGTACCGCGGCCAGTTCGAGGAGCGCGCTGAAGGGGATCATCTCCGAGCTGACCTCCTCCGACGACGTGATGATCTTCATCGACGAGATCCACTCGCTGATCGGCGCGGGCTCGGCCGAGGGCTCGCTCGACGCGGCGAACATCCTCAAGCCGACGCTGTCCCGGGGCGAAGTGCAGTGCATCGGCGCCACGACGCCGCGCGACTACCACAAGTACATCGAGAAGGACCGCGCGCTGGTCCGGCGCTTCCAGCCGATCACCATCCGTCCCCCGGACGAGGTCGAGACGATGGCGATCCTCGAGGGCGTCAAGGAGCGCTACGAGCGCTTCCACGGCGTCCGCTTCGACGGGGAGGCCATCCGGGCTTCGGTGTTCCAGTCGAACCGGTACATCACGCGACCGCTTCCTTCCCGACAAGGCGATCGACGTCCTGGACGAGGCCGGCGCGCGCGTGAAGCTCGGGAAGCGGATCTCCTACGGCGAGATCAAGAAGGTCGAGCAGGAGCTCCGGCGCGCGGTCGAGGGCATGAAGAACGCGCTCGCGCGGAAGGACTTCGACGAGGCGGTCGCCTACCACGACAAGGAGGTCACGCTCCGCCGGCGGCACGAGGAGCTCAAGCAGCGTTACGAGGACGAGGCGAACCGGATCCTCGACGTCGACCCGGGCGGACGTCGAAGAGGTGATCGCGCGCTGGACCGGCATCCCGCTCCAGTCGGTCGCGCAGGAGGAGATGGACAAGCTCCTCAACATGGAGGGGTACCTCCACGAGCGCATCGTCGGCCAGGAGGAATCGATCTCCGCGCTCGCGCGGGCGATCCGGCGCTCGCGCGCCGGGCTCAAGAGCCCCGAACCGGCCGATCGGCTCGTTCATCTTCCTGGGCCCCACGGGCGTCGGGAAGACCGAGGTCGCGCGAACGCTCGCGGAGTTCCTGCTTCGGCTCGGAGCGGTCGCTCCTCCGCTTCGACATGTCGGAGTACATGGAGAAGCACGCGATCGCCAAGATGATCGGCTCGCCTCCCGGATACGTCGGCCACGAGGAGGGCGGCCAGCTGACCGAGCGGATCAAGCGCAAGCCGTACAGCGTGATCCTCCTCGACGAGATCGAGAAGGCCCACCCCGACGTCCTGAACATCCTCCTCCAGGTGCTCGAGGACGGCATGCTCACCGACGCCGTACGGCGAGGTGGTGGACTTCAAGAACACCATCGTGATCATGACGTCCAACATCGGCTCGCAGCACGTCGCGCGGACCTCCGGGAAGCTCGGATTCCAGAGCGCGGAGCGCGACGCAGCAGTTCAAGGACCGCCGCGAGCTCGTCATGGGCGAGGTGCGCAGGACGCTCTCGCCCGAGTTCTTGAACCGCATCGACGAGGTGATCGTCTTCGACGCGCTCGACCGAGGATCAGCTCCAAGACATCGTCCGGATCCTGCTGCGCGGCGTGAACGCGGCGCTCGCCGACCGCAAGGTCGAGATCGTCGTCCCGGACGAGGTGTGCGCGTGGCTCGTCCGCACGACGTGCACCGACCGGTCGTACGGCGCGCGGCCGCTCCGGCGCGCGATCCAGCGCCACATCGAGGATCCGCTCTCGGAGGCGCTGATCCGGGGCACCGTGCAGCTGGGAGCCCGATCGAGGTCTTCATGGACGGCGATCGGCCCGGGCTTCCGCTCGGCGCTTCAAGACGGCGACCTCGTAGGCCTGGCGCTCGGCACACGCGTCGCACGCTCGATGCGACGGGCGGGGCAACCTCCCGGAAATGCCGCGCCTTTTCGATCCGGTAGCAATGCCGCGGCGCCTGATTAGCGCCGAACGGGTCCGTGAGGGCCGGAGCGCCGACGACGGAATGAGTCTTCGCATCGTCAAGACCGCGATCGCCGCCGTCTCGATCGCTCTTGCCGTTTCGCTGCGCCCACGGGCAATCGGGAACGGTGGAAAGCGTTCAGGTGCAGGGACTCGTCCGCATGACGAACGAGGCCTTCGCGCCACGCGTTCGGCATCCGAGCCGGCGATCCCGTACGACCCGTCGCGCGTCCGAACGGCGTTCAGCCGCTTGTGGTCGCTCGGGCTGTTCGACGACATCACGGTGGACGCGGAAGACGGCCCTCAAGGCGGGAAGGTCCTCGTCGTCAAGGTCAAGGAGCGTCCGAGCCTCGCCTCCGGTTTCGTATCAGGACAACAAAGTCCTGACGCGCACGACGATCGAGGAGGGCTCAAGGACAAGAAGATCGTGCTCGACGTCGGGCAAGCCGCTGAACCTGAAGACCGGTCGCGGACGCCGAGAGCGAGATCCGCATGATGCTCGGCCAGAAGGGATATCTCGATCCGGAGGTCGGGCACACGATCGAGTCACCCGACGCAATCGACGGTCGTCGGTCGCGTTCAAGATCAAGCCGGGCGGCAAGACGAAGATCCGCGAAGATCACGCTTCGTCGGGAACAAGGTCCACAAGTCGAAGGAGCTGATGCGGCAGCTGCAGCTCGACGGACGCCTACCATTGGTGGAAGTTCTGGAGCCAGAAGAGCCTCTACCACCCCGCGAAGTGGGACCAAGACTCGGGCCACATCCGCGATCTCTACCTGAACGGCGGCTATCTCGACGTCGATCTGCGTCCGCCGGTGGTCGAGCTCAAGGACATCCACAAGGAAAGTCGAAGAAAGCGAAGCCGACGAAGCCGAAGACCAGCCCCCGCCCGAGGTCCCGCCTCGCCGCCGATCCCGAGACGATGACGGCGAAAGAGCGGCTGAAAGCGGACAAGGCGAGGAAGAAAGGCCGAGAAGGCCGCGGCCGACGCCGAGCCGACGGTGAAACGCTGGGCCTATCTCACCGTGCCGATCGTCGAGGGGCCCAGGTACACGCTGGGGCGACCTCAGCGTCCGGCAACACGGTCTTCAGCGAGAAGGAGAGTCCTCGCCGGACGTCTTCCTCAAGCCGGGCTGGGTCGTCAACAACGCGCTCCTCGATCTCGGCGTCAAGCGCATGCAGCGCCGCTACGAGGACAAGGGCTACGCCTACGCCACGGTGCGCCGCGAGATCGACCGTCGCCCCGAGGACAAGACGGCGGACGTCCGGTTCATCATCAACGAGGACAAGCCTTACTACGTCGGCCGGATCGAGTTCAACGGGAACACCGCGACGCAGGACAGGGTGCTGCGTCGCGAATTCCGGATCAACGAAGGCGACCTGTTCAGCCGGAGCGTGCTCGACCTGTCGGTCGGCAAGGTCAACCAGCTCGGCTACTTCGAGGTCAGGCCCGAGGACGTCGCCATCCAGCCGGTCGAAGGAGACGAACAAGGTCCAGATCAACGTGGCCGGGGCGGAGAAGGGACGGAACGAGATCCAGATCGGCGGCGGGTACAGCGGCGCCGACGGCGCGTTCTTCACCGGGCTCTATTCGACGAAGAATTTCCTCGGCCGCGGGCAGGTGGTCTCGCTCTCGCTGCAGCTGGGGGGCGCCGCGAACCTCTATCAGATCGCGTTCCAGGAGCCGTGGTTCCTCAACCGCCCGTACACGCTGGGATTCACGCTCTTTCGCGGAGACCAGGACTACGGCGCCGCGCAGCGCAGCCAGAGCCGCGGATTCGGCGTGATGCTCGGACGGCAGATCGGCTACTTCCAGTCGGTGCAGCTCCGGTACGACTTTCAGAAGGTCAAATCGAACGGCCTGCAGCCCCAGAATCGGCTTCGCGACCGTTCCCGGCACGTCGACGCCGTTGACCGCCGGTCGTCGCGTCGAACACGATTTCCGAAGATCACGCCGCAGTGGTGCAGAAACGGCATCAACGACCCCTACCGCCCAGCGCCGGATGGTCGCTCCTGGCCGATCTCGAGATTGCGGGCGGACCCCTGGGCGGGGACACGGCATAAGGTTTCACAGGTCAAGGAGTTGCCTCCAGTCTCGAGATCGTGCCGTCTGCAGCTCGGCTTGCCTAACATCGCGGTTCCCAGCTGAGCGAGGCGGCGGGCTGAGCAGGTCGCGCGCCTTCGCGCGCGATTACTGTGCCTGAATGCCGCCGCTCGCGCCTGAACGCGGGCGTTAGGCGCGCCTATGGGAATCGGGTCTAGTCCCGCTGATTTGGTTCTGTTCTGTGGTTAGGGTGTCGTCCGTTTCTGCTCATTGGTGTTCAGATGCGTTACGTGGTGGTTGCGCGCGGCCAAGGCTTGAGGCCACTCGCATTCGGGCAGTCTTGGCTGTGGTGCTCGCCGGTCGCCCGTCCGGCGGGCCTGCGAGTCTCCGGTTTTGCCGGCTACGGTGTTGGTGCGAATCGAGTCTCGTGGTGTCGAGTGCAGTGGCATCGGCGCGCAATGGCGAGTTCCTCTCGGTTCGGGGTATCAGCTCGCGATGATCGGCACGATGGAGCCACAAAAGCCACCACATTGAAGTCACCGACTGGACGGCGGGCAGGGTTCTTGGCCTCGAGTTGCCGCTTGCAGGCCGATCGACCGGCAGTGCGGTCTACCCTTCGAGACAGCCCACGATGTGTTTTGGCAGCTCATCGAGAAGCGGAAAGCGGGGGAATCCATCACCGGGTTGTCGCCAGAGTCGAGATGTCGCCACAAGAGCTGCTTTCGTTGGGCTCCACCTCCCGCGAATCTGCAGAACGCCGAGGATCAGTGTGCTGTACTCAGCGCTGGGGCTGCGCAAGGACCTCGTCGCCATCCCCATGGTTCTGGGCTTGCCTGCGTTACTCACGCCTTTGGTGGTGATCCTACGTGCTGGAAGTGGCTGTGCGAAGTGCACAGCAGGCCAGAGTGGCAGAGATCACGGCGCTCTTCAGCAGCGATCCGGTTGGCTCGTGGTGTGTGTTGTCACACGCCGCGATGCTGTCGCACGCGTCGCGACAGCCGCGTCCCTGGCAGCACTATCGTGTGCGTTAGCCGGACAGAGAAAGTGCGCGCAACCATGGAAAGTGCTGGTCTCATCGGCGTGCATCTTCGCCGCCTTCAGCGCTTGCAGCCGGTTGGGCGGGCTCCCGTCGGTTCAGCCGCGGGACGACCGGCGGTCGGGCGCTGGGGAGTCCCGAAGATTCTCCTCGAACCGCGGCTTGCAAGAGATGTGTCATCCTGACCGAGATGCGAATCGGATCTCTCAGGGCGTGACCTGCAAGGGTCACTTGCCCAACGGCTCGGGGCCTCTGCCCAGCAGAGGTATTCTTCGCCGGAACTCGAAGCGCGCGCCGCCATAGCATCGGTCCGAAGGCTGCGCCTGATCTATCCGCAAGCTGCCGAGCGGGCGGCAAGTCGAGGGCGCCATTCGACCGCTCCTGATCAGCTCATCCGAAGCTCAACTCTGACGAAGCGGCATCTTAGGAATGGACGCATGGCGAAACCCCCTACTGAAACCTCCGCGAGAGCTGGCTATACACATCAGACAACGCAGCGGTCCAGTCCAGTCGCCGCTGCTTGAGCAAAGCTGCGCGCCGGCGGCGCCGGCCCGCCCGTTATCCGTTGCGTCAGGCGTGACTGAAGAAGAGTGGTCTGGAGCCAAGTGCCAACGACTCTTCAAAAAGGTTGAACGCGGTCGGTACAATCGCAGCGGCTTCGCTTGGCGAAGCGCTTCCGATGTTCCTGCTTTCGCTGAGGGTCGGCCGAGGAAGCGTTCAGGATGCGTGATGGCCGTGGAAGGCGTGCTGCCGACGTGGTCTCGGCTATCTCCGACTCGCTTGGTGCAGTGTAAAGCGCGTTCTTCCAAGGCTTCCCGTGCAAGCGGCGGACGCCGCCGAAGCAGAGTGTGGCATTCGGGCCGAGAATTCGCCGTCAGCCATCGAGTGGAAGGGAGCGACAGCCGACATGGTGCTCATCACGACGGGCGGGTGGCGGGAGGATTGCGGCATGCCGTTCGAAGAAGAAGCTTCGTCCTACTTGCTCCCCTTGCTCAGGTTTCGCTGCCCAGCGTGTTCGCGACCAATATCTGCATGCGGGGCCGCTTGAAGCTCGAGCAAGCGACTGACGACACACGCATGTTCTCCGCAAGGCCCCCACCGGCCTTCCGGTGGCGCCATGATGCGAAGCCAGCAGCTTCCCAGCAGCCCGATCAAGCTGCCGGTCCGCTGTTGTCACGCCGCGTGCTTGCGCGCGCCGCTAGCCACCTTACCGGCACTGATCGCGGGCGTTCTGGCGGAACTACAGCCGGTCGTCGCTCGCCGCGCTTCTCGATGCTCCGTTAAGCTTCGGCAGTGAAGGCCTGGAGAGGTGATCCGGATGCTCAAACGGGAACGGGCGGGTCCTGGTAACCACGGCTGGGGAGCCACCGGACAATTCGTTGCCATTCGTCCAAGCCCGGTCGTGTCACGGTCAGCGGTGGGGTGATGACATGCCGAAGGGCACTCTGGCGTTTCGTGAAGCGGCAGGAACATGACTATCCAGCGGGCTCGCAGGGCATGAAAGCGGTTCGTTACCTGGCGCGCATCACCAGGTGCGATCCTGACTGGTACGATTGGGGGAGCTTCTGTTCCGGATCTCCCCGGGTGCGTGGCCACCGGCAAGACTATCGATGTCTGCACCCGCGGAACTGGTGGGCGCAATCGAGCTTCATCTTGCGGCTTGCACGCCGATGGCGTTCACCCGCCGGGCAGTGGCCCCGGCGGCGCGCAGTGGTGCCCGCATCTCGAACGAAGCGCCAGAGTCGGTTTCTACGCCGCCAGTGTCGAGTGGCACGTGGCTGAGCGCAGATCCGCATGAAGTTTCACCTTCGCTTGGCGGTCCGCCGGGAACAAACAATTAGGCTGCGTGTGCGTTAGGCGGGCCAGAGCCACGGAATGCAGGTCTCCTCGACGACGCTGACGGCGATGCGGACTGGCGGATGAAACGACACAGCTCTGCGGCGACAGTGTTGATCTCGTTAGCCGCCGAGTTCTATCAGGGGAACAGCACGCATACGACCAGGTGGATGCGCTGATGGCGGGGGAACGAGTGCGCATCTCAGGTGGATGCGCTGGGATGGCGCTGATGGTCCGAGGGCAACAAGCCAGGTGCGGCTGTCGTCGTCCTGCGACGATGCAGGGGTGGTGCACGCAAAAGGGCTACGGCCCCTTGCCAACGTTGGGACCGGAGGGCGAGATCAGCCCGGGAACTGTCTTCGAGTATTGCCCGGTCTCAAAGCAATCCACCGGCACGGCGGTGATGATGCTCGTGGGACGCGGATAGCTGCGACTACGCTGATTCTGCTCTCAGCTGCTCTTGCCGACGTTCTCAAGCGTGGACGCACGACAGGATCACTGGTCCGGCCGCTCGGCTGTCATCGATCCGTCTCATGGACTTACGACTTAACGTCTGGGAGAGAGACCCGCAGGCTTGCCGACAATACGCTGCGCACCAGCCGATAATAGCCAGGTGATTCGGTGGCAGCAGAAGTTGCGCTTTCGGCCCGGTGCCCGATGGGAGTACAGCAACTCGAACTACGTGGTGCTTCGCCGGGATCGTCAGCAAGGTGTCCGGGCGAGCTCGCAATGTTTCCCGACGTTCGTGAGGGCGCGCAGCCTTCCGGCCCCTCGGCATGAGCAATTCCCTTCTGCCTGACGACGGGCCACTAGCGGCCCACGGGCGAGACCGGCCATGTTCCCGTGCGAGCACAGTTGATCAAAAGCCCGCCGATCGCAATGCAGAGAACTAGTGTCAATGGTGACGGTCAGATCAACAGCACGAATCGAGGACCTGCGGCCAGTGGATCAAGCGCTCGACGCCGAAGTGCTGGTCAGAGGCCGCATTACCTGAGAGAGCGCGCCGCATCGGGACACCGAACATGGGACGCTCGTCACCTTACGGGTTCGGCCGGCGGGCTTGGCGCATTCTGCGGCATCGCCGATCGTATCGCACTGGAGGCGAGACTGACGGCTTCGCCGCTCAAATCACACGTAGGCCCGGAACGACCACTTCACCGGCGTTCATCGTTGTCTGATCAACGAGCAGTTCCCCGCGCCTTACGCCGTCGCGCCAACAAGAGATCGCGGGCATCTTTCTTGCCAGCCACCTGCGAAGCGCCTGCCACCAGCGCCCCGCGCCGGAGCCGCTCTGACCGAAGTACAGCGGGCGATATGCTCTTGTACGATCTCGCGCCGAGCGCCAGGCGCCGACGCGGGCGCGCGCTGGCTGATGCTGCGCCAGACGTGCAGCTATCGGGTCAGACTTCACATCTGTGGGGGGCGACGAGTTCCTGATCGAGGAAGCGAAGGCGCGTCGGCGCTTATTTCGGCTGGCGAACGCTCGAGGCAGGCGAGGTGCTCTGACGCCCTGGATCTGAACGGCAACGGATGCCAGGTAAGCAGAGTGGGTCTTTTCATGGCGCCTCGGCTTGCGGTGCCCATAACGAGCCGCTGCAGCCGACGAGCGGTGGCGGGCAGGTCGGGTTAGCGAGTGAACATCAGAGTTCGCCGCTCGCGGCTGGAGCGGCAGGTCGTTAAACCGCTGGGGAGAAGGCGTGAAACAGACGTTGTGTGTCACTGGTCTAGTGCGGTGTCTCTGCTGCCGCGCCCGCCTGCGGGTTTGCCAAACGGAGAGCGCGGGCGCGAACGCTCGAGGCGAACCTGCCAGCAAATGTCTGCAAACGACAAAGCGGAGATTCGCCCGAGTCCATGACGAGCTTTCGCGTGGTCATCGTTCGTGCCAGTGCTTTGGTCCGTACATCGCCGCCCGAGGCCGCGGACGAGGCGCTTGAGCCCCATTGGTCTGGATTCCGAAAGATCTGGAGATCGAAGGCGCCGGATACCCGCCAGCGACGCTGTTGCTCGAAGGCGGGAAGGTTGTACGCGCCGAGAAGTTCGCGCGTTGTAGTCCAGACTTCTGCGCTGGTGATCCTTGACCGGATCGGAAGCTGGCGCCCGTGAGGCGGTCTTCATTCTCCAAAGGTGAGTGCAACGTGCTGGAATCGAGGGCCAGCGGTCTCACTGTAAACCGATCAAGCTGTCGGGGAACCTCACTCGGCCCGGCCCGCCTGCGGCTGGTCATGGTGGCGTTAGTGCAGCTGACCCCATGGACACGAAGAATCGATCTGTAGAGCTGCCGCGTATGCGTGCGTCGCAATCTGCATTTCTTCATCAGTTGCCGTTGGCCCTCAAGAATGCACAGAAGCCGAGGCCCAGCTTGCCCGCAGCCACCAAGGGCGCGGCAAACATCCTCCCGCAATCTACCGGCGCCAGGTCTTCCACGATTGTCGTGTCCTCGCGTTAGGGATACTGAGGAGACGACCTCTCACGTCCCTGGCGGCTCTGTTTCTGGATCGCGGTTGTTGGCGGTTGGCGGAGCGCTCTGGCTGTGGAACTCTTGTTCGGCTTGGGAGTGGAACCCTCGGCCCGCTTCGGGCGAGCATTCCTCCTGCCTACTGGCAGCTTTCTCGTTTGCCTACCGTTCGCGGGCTGGATCGCAAAAGCCCAGTGGCCGCGTACGGTCTATTCGTAGGCGTAAATCAAGGGCTATTCTGCCCCAAGCAGAGGGATGAACGAGATGACCTTGCTAAGGCATACGTGGTTCTCGGCTGCATTTTCTTTCAGCCTCGGCTGTTCCCGCAAAGGTTCACCCCGACTCTTCATCTGGATCGCTGCGTTTACGTTCCTGACTCGTTGGTCAGCGTCGATGCCTGGGTTACGGGCTCGCTCCTGCCCTTGGACGAATCAGCACTCCACGATCCCGGCACCGTCCGGGGCTCGGCGGACATCGGCCGCGGCCATAGCCATCTGGGGTTCCTCTTGAATCGCGGTTGCTTCCCGGGGCTGTCAGCACGATTGACGCCGCCGCCGATGGCGAGAGAGTCGGCTGGTTTCGATAATGAGGCTGCCTCGAACTCCGCAGGTGGAATGTGCCCGATCGGCTCGAGCAATCGATGCGAGTTGAACCAAGACACCCACGTGAGCGTTTCGAACTCGACGTGATCCAGATTGTGCCACGGACCCTGCTCGACGGATGAGTTCTTTCTTGTAGAGCCCGATCACGGCTTCGGCCGAGGGCGTTGTCGTAGGAGTCCCCGATGCTTCCGACCGATCGTTCCATACCTGCTTCTGCGAGCCGTTCCGTGTATCGGATCGAGAGGTACTGACTTCCGCGGTCGCTGTGATGCACGACGCCTTCGGTTTCAGAGCGAGAGAGAAGGGCCTGCTCGAGGGCATCAAGGACCAGATCGGTCCTCGGCGAGCTGGAAGCGCGCCAACCGACGATCATGCGAGCAAAGACATCGATGACGAACGCGACGTAGACGAAGCCGCGCCATGTCGCCACGTACGTGAAGTCGGCGACCCAGAGCTCGTTGGGGCGGGTCGCCGTGAAGTCCCGATCCACGAGATCCGGCGGGCGCGGAGCCGACGTATCGGGAATCGTCGTCGTTGAATCGTCCGGCCGTTTACAACCCCACGAAGGCCCAAATCGCTCATCAAACGGGCCACGGTGCATCGCGCGACATCGATGCCTTCGCGCTTCAGCTGCTTCCAGACTTTTCGGACGCCGTAGACTTCCTGCTGCTCGTGCCACACCCGCGTCGATCTCGTGCGCAGCTCAGCGTCTCGCTTTCGCACGCGCCGGCAGAAGCTCCGGATTCTTCCGGCGGGCCTCGCGCTCGTAGTAAGTCGACGGGGCGATCGGCAGCACGCTGCAGATCGACTCGACCCCGTACTGGTCCCGGTGGTCGTCGATGAACGGTCACCATCACCTCGGTCGGCGGTCGAGCTCCGCCTGCGCGAAAAAGCCGACGCCTTTCGCAGGATCTCGTTCGCGCGCTTCAGCTCGCGAACCTCGCGCTCCAGATCCTTCAGCCGCTCGCGTCTCGTCGGTCGTCAGTCCGGCGCGTCGCCCGCTGTCCCGCTCGGCCTGGCGGACCCACTTGCGCAGCGTCTCCGCCGTGCAGCCGATCTTTGACGCGATCGATCCGATCGCCGCCCACTGCGAGCCGTGCTCGCCCTGGTGCTCAAGCACCAGCCGGACAGCCCGCTAGCAATACACGTGTAATCGAACGAAGTACA
>ERZ1370068.1340-contig-11229_pt1 | contig 86262 bp, 115 predicted proteins | sample MGYA00561227_ERZ1370068 | MGnify/ENA primary metagenome ERZ1370068 (study PRJEB38410, sample SAMEA6850437) | metagenome | study: Metagenomic assessment of the ecological functions of the soil: analysis of the soil microbiota associated with the...
GGCACCGCCGGCGTCGGCGGCGCCTCCGGCCTGCGCAGTATTCATGGGCAAGACAAGCTACAGATTAATCAGCTGCGCGACCCGCTCGCGATGATACGTCGCGTCGCCGAACGTGAACTCGGACGACTTGGCGCGCTTGAAGTAGAGGTGCAGGTCGTGCTCCCAGGTGAACCCGATGCCGCCGTGGAGCTGGATCCCGGCGCCGGCGATCTTGCGGTATGCGTCGGTCACGTACGCCTTGGCCATCGACGCCGCCAGCGGAGCCTCCGGCGAGTTCTCGTCGACCGCCCACGCGGCGTAGTACGTGAGTGACTTCGCGTTCTCGACGTCGACGAGCATGTCCGCAGCCGTGTGCTTGACGCCCTGGTACGTCCCGATCGGCTTGCCGAACGCGATCCGGATCTTCGCGTAGTCCGTGGTCATGTCGAGCACGCGCTGGGCGCCACCGCACATCTCGGCGCAAAGCGCCACGGTCGCGCGCTCGACCACCCGCGTGAGCGTCGGCCACGCCTTGCCCTTCGCGCCCATCAGCGCGTCAGCCGGCACCGCCGCGTCCTGGAACGGTGACCTCGCAGAGCTTGCGCGTCTGATCCATCGTGGGCAGGAGCTTCACCTCGCACGCCGCGCGTGGTCTTGGGCACGAGGATCAGGCTGACGCCGTCCTCGGCCTCTGCCCTCGCCCGTGCGCGCAACGACGACGAGCGCGTCGGCCAGATGCGCGTCGGGCACGAAGAGCTTCGTGCCGTTGAGCACGAAGCCGCCCTTCTCTTCTTTCGCCGTGCAGGTCACACCGGCCGCGTCCCAGCGGGCACTCGGCTCCGTCCACGCGAGCGTGGCCTTGGCCTGACCGGCGGCGATCTTCGTGAGCCACTCCTTCTTCTGCGCCGCCGAGCCGGCCTCGCGGATCGCGAGGCCGCCGAGCAGCACCGTGGAGAAGAACGGCCCGGGCATCACGACGCGGCCCATCTCTTCCATCAGCACCGTGAGGTCGACGAAGCCGAGCCCCGAGCCGCCGTGCTCTTCGGGGTAGATCAGGCCGAGCCAGCCCTGCTCGGCGAGCTTGGCCCAGAACTCGTCGGTGACACCGGCGGGCTCTTCCATCCGCGCCCGTACGAAGCCGGACGTGCACTCGTTCTCGAGGAATTTGCGCGCGGTCGAGCGGAGGAGCTCTTGCTCCTGGCTGAATCCGAAGTCCATGGGGCTAGTCCTTGGGAAGGCCGAGCAGCCGCTCGGCGATGATGTTCTTCTGGATCTCGGTCGTACCGCCCTCGATCGAGTTGGCGCGCGAGCGGAGGAACGAGTGAGGCCATACGCCGCCGTCGACCGCCCAGTCCGACCCCTTCACGAGCTGCGAGTACGGCCCCTCGATCTCGATCGCGATCTCTTGCAGCCGCTGATGCGTATCGACCCACGCCATCTTGCCGGTGGACGCTTCGGGGCCCGGCATCTCGCCGCGAGCAGCTTGGTGATCGCGCGCGCGCCGTGTATTTCAGGCACTCCGTGTCGATCCAGAGCTGCGCGAGCTTCTGGCGCATGACCGGATCCTTCGTCACGACGCGGCCGCTCTTCTCCATCCCTCTCGCGAGCTCGAGCAGGCCGTCGAGCGCGATACGCAGCCGCATCTGCAGGCCGAAACCGAGCGTCAGCCGCTCGTACATCAGGGTCGTGAGCCCGACCGCCCAGCCGTTGTTGACGCCGCCCAGCACCTGCGACTCGTGCACGCGGACGTTGTCGAAGAAGACCTCGTTGAACTCGGCCTCGCCGGTGATCTGTCTGAGCGGCTTCACCGTGACGCCCGGGAGCTTCATGTCGAGCAGGAAATACGTGATGCCCTTGTGCTTGGGCACGCTCGGGTCGGTCCGGGCGAGCAGCATCATGTAGTCCGCGACGTGCGCGAACGACGTCCACACCTTCTGCCCGTTGATCACCCAGTGCTCGCCGTCCTTGACCGCGCGCGTCTGCAAGGACGCGAGGTCGGAGCCCGAATTCGGCTCCGAGTAGCCCTGGCACCAGATCTCCTCGCAGGAGAGGATCTTCGCCGGATAGCGCTTCTTCTGCTCTTCACTACCCCACGCGATGATCGTGGGACCGCCCATGCCGACGCCGAGCACGTTGAGGATGGGGGGCGCCTTCGCCAGCGCCATCTCCTGCTGGAGGATCAGCTCTTCCATGAACGTGAGGCCGCCGCCGCCGTATTCCTTGGGCCACGTGAGACCGATGAAGCCGGCCTCGAACAAGCGTGCGCTGCCAGCGGCGGAGGAACTCGTACTGTTCGGCGCGCGGGAGCTCGGAGCTGCCCGTCGACTTCCACTCGCGCGGGATGTTCGTCTTGAGCCAGGAGCGGACGGTCGCCCTGAAAGCTTCCTGGTCCGGAGTCAGTAGAGAGATCCAATTTCCCCTCCTGAAGGTGGGCGAACCGAGGGACTGAACGGTGGTTCATTTTCGGATCCTTCCCCGGTGAAGTCAAGGCTTATACTCCGTCCAAGTGATCTCCATCTCGCTGCCGCGACTCACCCTCTCGGATCAACACGCTCGCCCGCTTCGGCGCCTTGCCCGGTGGCGGCGTGACGCGCATGTGCTGGTCGCCGTCGCACGAAGAAGCGCGCGCCTGGCTGCTCGCCGAGATGCGGGCGGCCGGGCTCGAGACGTGGGTCGACCCGGCCGGCAACGTCTTTGGCGCGACGGGCATCCGAGCCATCCGTCCGGAAACTCCGGTCGTCCTCACCGGCTCGCACATCGACACCGTCCCGGAGGGCGGCATCCTCGACGGCGCGCTCGGGGTGCTCGCGGGACTCGAGTGCCTCCACGCGATCCAGGAGACACGCACGTCCCACGCGAAGCCGCTGGTCGTCGCGGCATGGAGCGACGAGGAAGGCCGCTACGGGAGTCTCTTCGGGTCGCGGGCGTTCTGCGGCATGCTCGACGGGGCGAAGCTCGACGAGATGGCGGCCGTCGACGGCGCGCGGCTCGTCGACGCGATGGCGGGCGCCGGGTTCGACGCGCACCGCGCCCCGGAGGCCCGCGTGCCGGCCGGGGCCGTCGCCGCCTACTGGAGCTGCATATCGAGCAGGGCGCTCGGCCTCGAAGAAGCGGGCATTCCGATCGGCGTCGTCGAGACAGATCGTCGGCGTGCGCCGCTCGCGCGTGATCTTCCTGGGCCAGGCCGACCACGCCGGCACCACGCCGATGGATCGCCGGCGCGACGCATTCCTGGCCTCGGCCGACTACGCGCTGCGCGTGCGCGCCCACGTCGTCGCGCACGGTAGCAAGCTCAGCGTGACCAACTTCGGTGTCGTTCGCGTGCATCCCGGCGCGTCCAACATCGTTCCCGCCCGCGCCGAGCTCGTGCACGAGATGCGCGATCCGGACGTCGCGGTGCTCGAGCGCCTGGCCGCCGAGTGCGCGGCCCTCGCGCGCGACGTCGCCGGCGCGCACAAGGTCGGCGTCGAGATCCAGCCCATGTCGGCCACGACGCCGGCGCCGTGCTCGCCGCGGGTCCAGGCGGTGACCGAAAAGGTGTGCGCGAATCTCGGGCTCGCGACCCAGTCGTCTGTACTCGGCGGCCGGCCACGACGCCCAGAACCTGGCCCGCATCACCGACTCCGGGATGATCTTCATCCCCTCGCTGGGCGGGCGCAGCCATCGTGTCGACGAGATGAGCGACTGGCAGGCGATCGAGCGCGGCGCGAACGCGCTCCTGCACACGCTCCTGGCTCTCGCAAACGCTACCGCCTGACGGCGGCGCTCGCAGGGGATGCCGAGTGACCTCGCCCATGGCACGCTGGAAGACGCCAAGGCCGCGGCCGACGTGTCGATGCAATCGCTGATTCGCCCGGTGCGCCGCGGGCGCTCGCGCCTCACGCTCGCGCTGGGCGGCTGCGCGTGGGACGCGCCCATGAGCACCCTCGTGCCGCGCTCCGACTTCGCGCGCGACATCCTGCACGTCTACGCCATCATCACGTGGATCAGCGTCGGCATCGCGCTGATCGTGGGCGTCGCGCTCGCGTGGGTGCTGATCCGCTACCGCGCCCGGCCCGGCGCGTCGGGGATGCCGCCGCCAGACGCGCGGCCACACCTGCTCGAGATCTCGTGGACGATCGCCCCGCGATCATCCTGCTGGTGATCGCGATCCCGACGATCCAGATGATCTTCCGGACGCAGGCCGCGCCGCGCGCGACGCGCTCGAGGTCCGCGTGCTCGGGCGGCAGTGGTGGTGGGAGTTCCGTTACCCGACGCTCGCAGGTCGTCACGCGCGAACGAGCTGCACGTGCCGGCCGGGCAGCCGGTGGCGCTCGTGCTCGATGGCCCCGACGTGATCCGCAGCTTCTGGGTCCCGCATGCTCGGCGGCAAGCGCGACGTCGTGCCCGGACGGCTGAACCGGCTGACCTTCACCGCCGAGACGCCCGGCGAGTATCGCGGCCAGTGCGCCGAGTTCTGCGGCGTCTCGCACGCCAACATGGGCATGCGGGTCATCGTCGACGCGCCCGACGCGTTCGCGCGGTGGGTCGCCGGCGCAGAAGGCGGAGCCCGCCCGAGCCGGCCGCCGGCCCGGCCGCGGACGGCAAGGCGATCTTCGCCGCAAAGCGCGTGCGTGGGCTGTCACACGATCCGCGGCGTCTCGAGCGGGGCGCTCGGCCCCGACCTCACCACGTTCGGGAGCCGGCACACGCTGGCGGCCGGGATCTTGCCGAACACCGTCGACAACGTCGCCGCGTGGCTCAAGAATCCGCCGGCCTTGAAGCCGGACGCGAAGATGCCGGCGCTCGGCCTCACCGGACGAGCAGGCGCGCGCCGTGGCGACCTACCTGATCGGTCTCAAGTGATGAGCGCGCATCCCTCGGGTCGCGTCCTTCACGCGCCGGCGGCGGCCGTGCCCGGCGTCACCGCGACGACGTCGACGGTGCTCGAGCTGGCTGACGACCGTCGACCACAAGCGGATCGGCATCCTCTACGGCGTGACCGCCTTCGCCTTCTTCCTGCTCGGCGGGGTCGAGGCGCCTCGTGATCCGGCTGCAGCTGGCGGTCCCGAACAACACGCTCGTGAGCGCGCACGCCTACAACGCGCTCTTCACGATGCACGGCACCACGATGATCTTCCTGGCGATCATGCCGCTCAACGCGATGTTCTTCAACTACATGGTGCCGCTCCTGATCGGCGCGCGCGACGTCGCGTTCCCGCGCCTGAACGCGCTCTCGTACTGGATCTTCCTCGCGGGCGGGCTCTTGCTGAACGCGAGCCTGCTCGCCGGAACGCCGCCCGACGTCGGCTGGTTCGGCTACGCCAACCTGACCTCCAAGCACTACGCGCCCGGGCCTCGGCGTCGACTTCTGGATCTTGAGCCTGCAGATCCTCGGCGTCTCGTCGGTCGATCGCCGCGATCAACTTCATCGTCACGATCCTCAACATGCGCGCGCCGGGCATGATCGATGATGCGCATGCCCGTGTTCGTGTGGATGACCCTGGTCGTGCAGTTCCTGATCGCGCTCGCCTTCCCGCCGATCACGGTCGGGCTGATCTATCCTCATGTTCGACCGCTTCTTCGGCACGCACTTCTACGACGTGGCGGCCGGCGGCGACCTCCACCTCTGGCAGCACCTGTTCTGGATCTTCGGCCATCCCGAGGTGCTACATCCTGATCCTGCCGGCGTTCGGGATCGTCTCCGAGGTGCTGCCGACCTTCGCGCGCAAGCCGCTCTTCGGCGCGCCCGGTCGTCATCTACTCCGGCGTGCTGATCGGCTTCTTCGGCTTCGGCGTCTGGAGCCATCACATGTTCGCGACCGGCATGGGCCCGGTGGCCGACTGCGGCGTTCTCGATCGCCACGATGCTCATCGCGATCCCGACCGGGCGTGAAGATCTTCAACTGGCTCGCGACGCTCTGGGGCGGCTCGATCCGCGCGACGACGCGCGCTGCACTTCGCGGTCGGCCTGGTCGCGCTCTTCACCATCGGCGGCCTCTCGGGCGTCATGCACGCCTCGCCGCCGGTCGACCTGCAGCAGACCGACAGCTACTTCGTCGTCGCGCACCTCCACTACGTGCTGATCGGCGGCAGCCTCTTCGGGCTCTTCGCGGGCATCTACTACTGGTGGCCGAAGATGACGGGCCGCCTGCTCGGCGAGGGGCTGGGCCGGCTCAACTTCTGGCTGATGTTCGCGGGCTTCAACCTCGCGTTCTTTCCACAGCACTACCTCGGCGCGCTGGGGATGCCGCGCCGCATCTACACCTATCCGCGCCGACGCGGGCTGGACCGCCGCCAACTTCGCCTCGACGATCGGCGCGTTCGGCATCGCGCTGGCCGTGCTCATCTTCATGGTCAACGCCTGGCGCAGCCTCCGCCGTGGCGCGCCGGCACCCGCGGATCCCTGGGACGGGCGCACGCTCGAGTGGCGGACCTCGTCGCCGCCGCCGGCGCACGACTTCGACGCGATCCCGCCGATCTACGGCCGCGACTCGTTCTGGCGCGAGAAGTACGGTCCCCGTCGCGCGGCCGCCGCCGGCGCTCGCGTCCGCCGAAGCGCGCCGGCGGCGCGCACGAGGCGATTCACCTGCCTGCGCCGTCGCACTGGCCGCTGCTGATCGCGCTCGGGATGCTGATCGCGGCGGTCGGCGCCCTGACCCACGTCGCGCTCGTCGTGGTCGGCATCCTCTGGACCGATCTGGGCGATCTTCCGCCTGGCGCTCGAGCATCACCGGACGCCGGAGCACGCGGACCAGACAGGGCGTGCTGGGGCTCGACCACCGCAAGATGGCGATGTGGGTCTTCCTCGGCTCCGGAGTGCTTCTTCTTCGGCACGCTCGTCGCGACCTACCTCGCGTACAAGGGCCGGAGCGTCGTCGGGCCCGGCGCCGCACGAGATCCTCAACATCCCGTCGACGTCGCTGTCTCGACCTTCGACCTCCTGATGTCGAGCCTGCTCATGGTGCTGGCGCTCGCCGCCGTCCAGCGCGGCGACCGGCGGCAGGTGCGGCTCTGGCTCTTCGGCACCGCGTTCTTCGGCCTGATCTTCCTCGGCTTCCAGGCGTACGAGTTCACCGAGTTCGTCCACGAGGGCTTCACGCTCCAGCGGAACTCTGTTCGGCTCGACGTTCTTCGTGCTCACCGGCCTTCACGGCACGCACGTGGCGATCGGCGTGCTGCTGGCTGCTCTCGCTGTGGGTGCTCGCGCTCCGCGGGCGGCTCGGCGCCGCCGACGCCGTCAAGGTCGAGATCGCCGGCCTCTACTGGCACTTCGTGGACGTCGTGTGGATCGCGATCTTCACGCTCGTGTATCTCATTCCGTAACGGAGGCTCACCCGTGAGTGACGAGCATCGAGGCCACGAGCAGCCGACGGTCGGGACCTACGTCAGGGTGGCGCTGGTGCTGACCGTCGTGACGGCGCTCGAGGTCGGCGTGATCTACGTCCGCCGGCTCGCGCCGGTCGTCGTGCCGCTCTTGCTGGCCATGTCCGCGGCCAAGTTCGCGCTCGTCGCGCTGTTCTTCATGCACCTGCGATACGACTCGCGCGTGCTCACGTTCCTGTTCGTCGGGCCGCTGGCTCCTCGCGTCCGGGCTGGCGGTGGCGCTGATGACCTTGACCGGCGCCTTCCTGGTCTTCGGCCGCTGATGAGCGCGCCGCCGCCCTTCGCCTGGACCGCCGGTGAGATCCACGCCGATGTCGTGCTCGGAGTCGGCCTGCTGGCGCTCGCGTACGCGATCGCGTGGACGCGGGGCCCGCGGACCGGGCTCCGCTTTCCTCCGCCGTTCATGGCCGCGCTGGTCGTCCTGCTCGTGGCGCTGAACGGCCCGCTGCACGACCTGAGCGACTACTACCTGTTCAGCGCCCACATGGTGCAGCATCTGTTGTTGACCCTCGTCGTCCCGCCGCTCCTGCTCGCCGGCACGCCCGGGTGGATGGCCGACGCGATCGTCGAGCGCCTGCGTCGGTGGCCGGGAGTGGGCGGCGTGCTGCGCGCCGCGACGCGTCCGGTGCCGGCGCTGACGATCTATGCCGTCGCGCTCATCGGCTGGCATCTCCCGGCCCGTACGGCGCCGCGCTCGACCACCACCGGCTCCACGTCATCGAGCACCTCGTCCTGATCGCGACCGCGCTCCTGGCCTGGTGGCCGGTGCTGTCGCCCTCGGCCCTGCTGCCGCGCCTCCATTACGGCGCGCAGATCCTCTACCTGTTCGCGTTCGGGATCCCGATGACCGTCGTCGCCGCGATGATCACCGGCGCCGAGGACACCCTGTATCCCTTCTACGCGGCCGCACCCCGGCTCTTCGGGCTCACCGCACTCGCCGACCAGCGCCTGGGCGGCCTGATCATGTGGGTTCCGGCCGGCCTGATTCCGCTCACCGCCTTCACGGTCGTGTTCTTCCGCTGGGCCGCCGCCGAAGCGGACGAGAAGTCGGCCGGCCGGTGAGCAGTCCGACGTGACCTCTGCTATCATGAAAACCTCATGAACATCTGCGTCGTCGGCGCCGGCTATGTCGGACTCGTGACCGGCGCCGTCTTCGCCGATCTCGGCAACGAAGTCGTCTGCGTCGACAATCGTCGAGCGACAAGGTCGCCGCGCTCCAGGCAGGGCACATGCCGATCTACGAGCCGGGTCTCGAGGAGATGGTGGCGCGCAACGTCGGCGGACGGCCGCCTGTCCTTCACGACCGACCTCGCCGCCGCCGTGCGCAGATCCGTCATCGTCTTCATCGCGGTCGGCACGCCGCCGAAGGTCGACGGCCAGACCGATCTCAGCGCCGTCGAGGCGGTCGCGCGCGAGATCGGCCGCGTCGATGGACCGCTACCTGGTCGTGGTCAACAAGTCGACCGTCCCGGTCGGCACCGGCGGAGTTCGTCCGCGAGGTCATCGAGCGTCAGCCAGCCGCAGCCGATCTCGTTCGACGTCGTGTCGAACCCGGAGTTCCTGCGCGAGGGCTCCGCGATCGAGGACACGCTCCGACCCGACCGGATCGTGATCGGCGCGCCGACGCAGCAAGTCGGCCATGACCCTGCTGGAGCTCTACGCGCCGCTCGAGCGCCCGATGATCATCACCGACGTGCCGTCGGCCGAGATGATCAAGTACGCCTCGAACGCGCTTCCTCGCGACGAAGATCTCGTTCATCAACGCGATCGCCAACATCTGCGAGCTCGCGGGCGCCGACGTCACGCAGGTCATGAAGGGCATGGGGCTCGACGCGCGCATCGGCGCCGCCTTCCTGCAGGCCGGGCTCGGCTACGGCGGCAGCTGCTTCCCGAAGGACACCGACTCGCTCGTGCACACCGCCGCGGCGCTCGGCTACCGCTTCGACATCCTGCGCGCGGTCGTCGACGTCAACGCCGACGCGGGCCGCGCACTTCGTGTCGATCGATCGAGCGGGCCGCTGGCGCCGCTGCACACACGACGGATCGCGGTCCTGGGGCTCGCGTTCAAGCCGAACACCGACGACATGCGCGAGGCGAAGTCGCTCGAGGTCGTCACGCGCCTCGATCGAGCAAGGCGCGACGGTCTGCGCCTACGACCCGGTCGCGATGACGCACGCGCGGAAGATGCTGCCGACGGTCGTCGAGTACGCCGGACTCGCCGTACGCGGCCGCGACCGGCGCCGACGGCGTCGCGCTCATCACGGAGTGGAACGAGTTCAAGTTCCTGAACCTGGAGCGGCTGCGCGACCGTGATGCGCCGGCCGGTCGTCTTCGACGGTCGGAACCTCTGGGAGGCCGAGCGCATGCGGCGCACTCGGCTTCGAGTACTACTCCGATCGGTCGTCACGCCCGTCCGCCGACCGTAGGACGCCGCGATGCGCGGTGCTCGTCACGGGCGGAGCGGGTTTCATCGGCTCGCACCTCTGCGAGTTCTTCCTCGGCAAGGGCTGGGACGTCGTCTGCATGGACGACTTCGTCACCGGCTCGCGCGACAACCTCGGCCGGCTGTCGAGTCGACGGCGCGGCTTCACCCTCGTCGAGCACGACGTCACCGAGTACATCCGGCTCGACGGGCACGCTCGACTGGGTGCTGCACTTCGCGAGCCCCGCGTCGCCCGTCGACTACCTCGAGCTGCCGATCCAGACGCCTGAAGGTCGGCGCGCTCGGCACCCACAACGCGCTCGGCGTCGCCAAGGCGAAGGGCTCGCGCTTCCTGCTCGCCTCGACCTCCGAGGTCTACGGCGATCCGCTCGTCCATCCCCAGCGCGAGGACTACTGGGGCAACGTCAACCCGGTCGGGCCGCGCGGCGTGTACGACGAGGCCAAGCGCTTCGCCGAGGCGATCACGATGGCCTACCACCGCACTCACGGCGTCGACACGCGCATCGTGCGGATCTTCAACACGTTCGGCCCGCGCATGCGGCTCGAACGACGGGCGCGCGATCCCGGCGTTCATGAGCCAGGCGCTCACCGGCGCCCCGATCACGGTTTTCGGCGACGGCTCGCAGACGCGCTCGTTTCAGTACATCAGCGACCTCGATCGATGGGCTCGTGGCGGCTGATGCAGGCGCCGGTCAACGACCCCGTCAACATCGGCAACCCGCACGAGATGACCGCTGCTGGAACTCGCCAAGCGCATCATCCGAGCTCACCGGCTCGCGCAGCGAGATCGTGTTCCGTCCGCTCCCGGTCGACGACCCCGAAGGTCCGCCAGCCCGACATCGGGCCGGCGCGCGCCGCTGCTCGGCTGGGAGCCCCGCGTCGACACCGACGAAGGGCTGCGGCTGACCGTCGACTGGTTCCGGGAGAAGCTGCGCTCAGTGAGAGTGCTGGTCACGGGCGGTGCCGGCTTCGTCGGCTCGCACGTCGTGGATCGTCTGCTCGCCGCCTCTCACAGCGTGGACGTCGTCGACAACCTGGCCACCGGGCGGCGCGAGCGCGTGCCGGCGGCGGCGCGCCTGCACGTGTGCGATCTGCGCGACGCGCGGCTCGACTCGGTGCTCGCCGCCGCACGGCCGGCCGTGGTCGTCCACGTCGCGGCGCAGGCCGCGGTCTCGCGCTCGGTCGCCGATCCGCGCTTCGACGCGAGCGTCAACGTGCTGGGAACGATCGCGCTCCTGGAGTCGTGCAAGCGCGCCGCCGTGCCGCGGGCGGTCTACATCTCGACGGGCGGCGCCGCGTACGGTGACACGGACGTCTTGCCGACCCCGGAAGACCATCCCCTCCGGCCCGCCTCGCCCTACGGCGTCTCGAAGGTCACCGCCGAGCGCTACCTCGAGGTCTGGGCCGGGCTGACGGGCGCGCGCGGTCTCACCTTGCGCCTGGCGAACGTCTATGGCCCGCGCCAGGACCCCGCCGGCGAGGCCGGCGTCATCGCGATCTTCACGTCGCGATTGCTGGCGGGCGCGACCTGCGTCGTGAACGGCGACGGCGAGCAGACGCGCGACTACGTCTACGTCGGCGACGTCGCCGACGCGGTCGCCCGCGCGGTGGCCGCGCCCGAGGCGACCGGCATCGCGAACATCGGCACCGGCGCCGAGACGAGCGTCAACGAGCTCTATCGCCGGCTCGCGCGGCTCACCGACGTGCGCCGCGCCGCGGAGCACGCCCCCGCCAAGCCCGGCGAGCAGCGCCGGAGCCTGCTCGACGCCACCCGTGCCAAGTCGCTGCTCGGCTGGAGCGCGACGACACCCGCTCGACGAAGGCCTCAACCAGACTGTCGCGTGGTTCAGGAAGGAGCTGACAACATGATCGACGAAGAGCTGAAAGCGATCCTCGCCTGTCCGGCGTGCAAGGGCGACCTCCTCTTCGAGGAGACGCGCATCATCTGCCCCGCCTGCCGCAAGGCGTACCCGATTCGCGACGGGATCCCGGTGATGCTCATCAGCGAAGCCGAGCCCTGGTCGCCCGCCAGGTAGTGGCCGGCCGCGATTCGCTGCAAGCCGTCATTCTCGCCGGCGGCCAGGGCACGCGGCTTCGCCCCTGACCCTGGCGCGGGCGAAGCCCGTCGTTCCTCTCCTGAATCGCCCCTTCCTCGCGTACCAGCTCGCGCTGCTGCGGGCTCACGGCGTGACCGACGTCGTCCTGGCGTGCTCCTACCGGGTCGACGACGTGCGCGCCGCGCTCGGCGACGCCGAGCATCTCGGCGTCAGGCTCCGCTACGTGGTCGAGGACGAGCCGCTCGGGACCGGCGGCGGCGTTCGCAACGCCGCCGACCTGGTCTCGGGCACGCTCTTCGTGCTGAACGGCGACATCCTCACCGATCCCAACTTGACGGAGATGCGGCAGCTGCACGAGACGCGCGGCTCGCGCACGACGATCTATCTGCAGCCGGTGCCGGATCCTCGTCAGTACGGGCTCGTCGAGACCGAGGCCGACGGGCGCCTCCGGGCGTTCCGGGAGAAGCCGACCGCCGACGAAGAGATCACGACCAACACGATCAACGCCGGCATCTATTTGATCGACGCGCAGCTGCTCAGCCGGATCCCGCGCGACCGCATGAGCTCGATCGAGCGTGAGTTCTTTCCGGCGCTGATCGCGGACGGCGTTCCCTGCTACGGCTGGTGCCCGACCGCGTACTGGCGCGACATCGGCAACCCGGCCGCGTACCGCGCCGCCCAGATCGATCTGCTCCAGGGGCGCGCGGCGATGCCGCTGGCGCCGCCCGGACAGCGCCGCGACGGGATCTGGCTCGACGGCGGCGGCACCATCGACCCGACCGCCCGGATCGTCGCGCCCTCGGTGGTCGGCTCGGGCGTCGTCCTGGGCCCGCGCTGCCGTGTCGGGCCCGGGAGCGTGGTCGGCGACGGGGCGCGCATCGGCGCCGACGCGCGCATCGAGGGCGCGATCCTGTGGGAGCGGGTCGAGGTCGGCGCCGGCGCCGAGCTCCGGGACTGCGTCATCGGCGCGGACGTGAAGATCGGCGCAGGCGCGCGCGTGGGGCCCGAGATGGTTCTCGCGTCGGGCACGATCGTCCCCGAGCGCGCCACGCTGACCCGCTGAAGACGCCGACCGTGCCCACGCCGGGTGCCCCGATGCCGCGTGTTAGACTGAGCCGATGGTCCTGAGTCGCATCCGCAATTTTTCGATCGTCGCCCACATCGACCACGGCAAATCGACACTCGCGGATCGACTCCTCGTCGCTCACCGGGACGATGGACGCCAAGAAGGCGGTCGATCAGGTGCTCGACTCGATGGATCTCGAGCGCGAGCGCGGTATCACGATCAAGGCGCACACGGTGCGCCTGCTCTATCGGGCGCGCGACGGCCACGAGTACACGCTCAACCTCATCGACACGCCGGGCCACGTCGACTTCTCCTACGAGGTGTCGCGGGCGCTGGCGGCGTGCGAGGGCGCCGTCCTCATCATCGACGCCGCGCAGGGGATCGAGGCGCAGACCCTGGCGAACTTCTACCTCGCCAGCGACGCGAACCTCGCCATCATCCCCGTCATCAACAAGATCGACCTGCCGGCGGCCGACGTCGAGAGCACGCGCAACCAGATCACCGACACGCTCGACCTCGACGGCTCCGAGGCGCTCGCGATCTCGGCCAAGCACGGCACCGGCGTCCCGGACGTGCTCGAAGCGATCGTCGCCCGCGTGCCGCCGCCCCAGGGCGATCCGGACGCGCCGCTCAAGGCGCTCGTCTTCGACTCGTTCTACGACTCCTACCAGGGCGTGGTCGTCTATGTGCGCCTGACCGACGGCCGCGTGCGGCCCGGCACCCGCATCTTGTTGATGTCGAACGGCCGGTCCTACGACGTGCAGCAGGTCGGCGTCTTCAGTCCGGACATGCGGCCGGTCGAGGAGCTGTCGGCCGGGCAGGTCGGCTACATCACCGCGTCGATCAAGCGGGTCGCCGACGCGAAGGTCGGCGAGACGATCACCGAGACGCTACGGCCCACCGCGGCGGCGTTCCCCGGCTATCGCGACGCCAAGCCCATGGTGTTCGCGGGACTCTACTCGATCGAGGACACGGAGTATGAGAGCGCTCCGCGACGCCCTCGAGAAGCTTCGCCTCAACGACCCGGCGTTCACGTACGAGCCCGAGACCTCCCTGGCGCTGGGCTACGGCTTTCGCTGCGGCTTCCTCGGCATGCTGCACATGGAGATCGTCCAGGAGCGGCTCGAGCGCGAATTCGACCTCTCGCTGATCGTGACGGCGCCGAGCGTGCAGTACCGGGTGCTCACCACCGCGGGTGAGGTGCTCGACATCGACAATCCCTCGAAGCTGCCGACACCAGACCGGATCGAGCAGATGGACGAGCCCTACGTGAAGTCCTCGGTCCTGGTGCCCACGGAGTTCATGACGGCGATCTACAAGCTGGCTCAGGAAAAGCGCGGCGAGCATCGCTCGCTCGAGTACCACGGCAAGCGCGTCCACATCCAGTTCGACTTCCCGCTCGCGGAGATCGTCGTCGACTTCTATGACCGGCTCAAGTCGATCTCGAAAGGCTACGCATCGTTCGACTACGAGCTCTCCGAGTTCCGCCCGTCGGACCTCGTGAAGCTCGACATCTTGCTGAACGGCGACCCGGTCGACGCGCTCTCGATCATCGTGCACCGCGACAAGGCGTACGAGAAAGGCAAGGCGCTCGCCGAGAAGCTGCGCGCGGTCATCCCGCGCCAGCTCTTCGAGGTGGCCATCCAGGCGGCCATCGGCAGCCGGGTCATCGCCCGCGAGACGGTCAAGGCCATGGGCAAGAATGTGACGGCGAAGTGCTACGGGGGCGACATCACGCGGAAGCGGAAGCTGCTGGAGCGCCAGAAGGAAGGAAAGAAGCGGATGAAGCAGGTCGGAAAGGTAGAGGTCCCGCAGGAAGCGTTCCTTTCCGTGCTCAAGAGCTGACCCATGGACGAGAGGAAGATCGAGATCGAAGCCCATCCCGCGCTCCCGTCTGAAGCGGTCGAGCCGAAGCGTCGCCGGCAAATCGATCGTCCGCGAGTACGCCGAGGCGATCGCCATCGCGGTGCTGCTCGCGCTCGTCATCCGGTCGCTCGTGGTGCAAGCGTTCACGATCCCGTCCGGCTCGATGATGGACACCTTGCTGGTCGGCGACTACATCCTGGTCAACAAGTTCCTGTACGGCCCCGAGCTGCCGCTGACCGAGCTGCGCTTGCCGTCGCTGCGCGATCCGAAACGGGGCGACATCATCGTGTTCAAGTACCCGCAGGACGAGAAGCGTGACTTCATCAAGCGCATCGTCGCGACGGCGGGCGAGCGCGTGCAGGTCCGCGGCCATCAGGTCCTGGTCAACGGCAAGCCGCTCCAGGAGCCGTACACGAAGTTCGCCGACTCCGGAGTGCGCGGCGGCGAGGCCTACTGCGGTTACGCCTACGGCTGCGAGCCGACGATCGTCCCGCCCGACTCGTATTTCGTGATGGGCGACAACCGCGACAACTCCCAGGACAGCCGCTACTGGGGCTTCGTCAAGCGCGACAAGATCAAAGGCAAGGCCTTCCTCATCTACTGGTCGTGGGATGGCGACCGGCACTGGCTCCGCTGGTGGCGGCTCGCGAACTATATACCGTAAGTGCCGTTGGCGTTGCAGCGTGGCGGGTCGCGCGAACGCCCTGTTGTTGTAGCGGGGTTGTTGTAGCGGGGCCCATGAGCACGCCTTTGACCGAGGGTGGCCTGAGACAGACGCGACCCGGCTCCGGGTCCGCGGACAGCCCTGAGACGCAACGCGGCTCCGCATCGGCACGACCATCGTTCCGGCCGCGGAATCCTTCCGCTCGGCTGAAATCCCGCGCTCGTCGGCGCTGGCTGGACAATCCGCCGGAGGCGCGGGATGTCGGGTTCTACGTGCACGTCCCGTTTTGCGCGAAGCGGTGCGGGTACTGCAGCTTCAACACCGCGCCGCTCGAGGACGGCGCGATGGCGAGCTATCTCGAAGCGGTCCGTCGCGAGATCGACCTGCTCGGCGCCATCGCGTGGTCGCCGCGCGTGCGGCTCTCGACGATCTTCCTCGGCGGCGGCACGCCGTCGCTGCTGGCCGTCGACGATATGGCCGCCATGCTCGACCGGATTCGCGCCCGATTCGACGTCGCCGCCGATGCCGAGATCACGGTCGAGTGCAATCCCGAGAGTGTCACGCGCGACAAGCTGGCCGGATACCGCGCCGCCGGCGTCAACCGGCTGAGCTTGGGCGTGCAGTCGCTGGACGACTCGATCCTCCCGAGGCTCGGTCGACTCCACGACGCGCGCGGCGCCCGCACGGCCTTCGAGGCGGCCCGTGATGCCGGCTGCGACAACCTGAGCGTCGACCTCATGTACGGCTTGCCGGGGCTCGATGTCGATGGCTGGGCTCGCGCCGTCGACGCGGTGCTCGACTGGAAGCCCGACCATCTTTCGGCCTACGGCCTGACCCTGGATGCCGGCAGCCTCTGGGGCGCCTCCGGGGTCGAGGGCATCCCGCCGGAAGATACGCAGGTCGATCAGTACTGGCGCCTCGCCCGCGGCGCCGCGGCGCGCGGCCTCGAGCACTACGAGATTTCCAATTACGCGCGGCCCGGCTTCCGCTCGCGCCACAATCAGATCTACTGGCGCGCGGCCGAATACCTCGCCGCCGGGCCCGGCGCCTGCGGATTCGTGGGCCGGATGCGTTACGCGAACGTCAAGGCGACGCCGCGGTACTGCGAGACGCTCGCGGGCGGCGTGCTCCCCGTGGCGTCCTCCGAGCACCTGACCGAGCGTCAGCGTCTGGCCGAGCGGCTTCTCCTGGGGCTGCGAACCGTCGACGGCATTCGGGCGGCGTTGCTCGAGTCGCGGCTCGACGGCGACTCGCGCCTGCGCCGCCTGGTCGACGAGTGGCGCGCGCGCACCCTGCTGGTCGACGCGGGCGATCACGTTCGGCTGACCGAAGCCGGATTCCTCCTGTCCGACGCGCTCTTCGTCGAATTGTTATAATTTCCGCCTAATGGATGCGCGACATCGCGACGTCCTCGTGGCGGTGATCCGTGAGTACGTCGACTCGACGGAGCCGGTCGGCTCGCGGGTTCTGGCGCGCCGGCACTTCCCGACCCTCTCGGCGGCGACGCTCCGGAACGTCATGGCCGACCTCGAGGAGATGGGCTACCTCGTCCAGCCCCACACGAGCGCCGGACGAGTGCCGACCGACAAGGCGTACCGGTTCTACGTCGAGTCCTTCCCGCCGCCCCAGAGCCCGAAGGTTTCGCGATCCGGCGACACCTTGCCACAGCGCTCGCTCGGGGATCGACGGGTTCATGGAACGGACGTCCTCGCACCTGTCGACCGCGACGAAGCTGACCGGCCTGCCGCTGGCGCCGCCGCTCAAGCAGACGACCCTCGCGCGGGTCGACCTGATCCCGCTCGAGGACGATCGCGCCCTCGCGGTCCTCGTGACCGACGCGGGCTGGGTCACCGCACGCGCCGTGACGCTCGAGCCGCCGCTCGGCCACGACGAGGTCCGCGCGATCGGACGCGAGCTGAACCGGCGCTACAGCGGCCGTACGGTGCAGGACGTCGTCGACATGGAGGCGGAGCCGCGCGATCCGCTCGACACGTTGCACACGCGAGCCCGGGCCGTCATCGAGCAGATCGTCACCGTGCTGCGCGGGCGCACGCTCTACGTCAGCGGCGCGATCAACATGCTCGACCATCCGGAATTCTTGAATCTCGAGACGACGCGCGAGCTGCTCCGCACGTTCGAGCAGAAGGAGCGGCTGGCGGACCTGATGACGGAGCTCGCCGGCAGCGAAGGTGTGAACGTGACGATCGGCGACGAGAATCCGGTCGCCGAGATGCGCGAGTGCACGCTGATCACGTCGACCTATACCTATCGGGACCAGGTCATCGGGATCCTCGGCGTCGTGGGGCCGCGGCGGTTGCCGTACCCCGAGGTTATTTCCATCGTCAACGAGACCGCTCGCCACGTCACCGAGGCTCTCTCTCGCGTTCGCCAGGACCTTTACCTGCCCTCCTAGCGGCTTGAGTCGGCTGGGGGCCGGCTGCCGGGGCGTGTGGGGCCTCCCGGGATCTGACGGCCAACTTCGCGGTAAGGTCCGGCCTGGCTTCTGCGCGCTGGCAACGCTGCCTACACAGATCCCGGGAGGCCCCACACGCCCCGCAGCCGGCCCCTGCCGGGATCGCGCTAGGGCGCTGCTATAATTCATCTGTTATGGACGAGTCGAAAGTGCAGAACCCAGAGCCCACCGAATCCTCTCCGTCCGGGACCGAGACGGTGGAGGAGCTTCGGAAGCAGGTCGAGGAGAAGCAGGATCGGTTGCTGCGGGCGCTGGCGGAGGCCGAGAATTTCAAGCGGCGGACGCAGCGGGAGCGGGACGAGTCGGTCCGGTTCGCGAACGAGTCGCGCTGCGCGATCTCATCCCCGTGCTCGGACAACCTGGAGCGGGCGCTTGGCGCGGCTCGGACCGCCGGCGGCGCCGAGGGCGTCGTGGGCGGCATCGAGCTGATCCACCGCGAGCTCCTCAAGGTGCTGGAGCGCGCCGGTATCACCCGCTACTCCGCGCTCGGCCAGACGTTCGACCCCACCCGTCACGAGGCGATCGCCCGCGTCGTGAGCGTGGATGCGAAGCCCGGCACCGTGGTCGGCGAGACGATGCCCGGCTATCTGCTGCACAACCGCGTGCTCCGTGCCGCGCTCGTGTCCGTCGCCGCCGCGCCGGACGAGGACAACTGAGCCCGGTGGCGCGCGACTACTACGAGGTGCTCGGCGTCGCGCGCACCGCCGGCGAGGCCGAGATCAAGAAGGCCTACCGCCAGCTCGCGATGCAGCTTCACCTGACCGCAACCGCGGCAACAAGGACGCGGAGGAGCGGTTCAAAGAGGTGAACGAGGCCTACGCCGTCCTGTCCGACCCGGACAAGCGCGCGCACTTCGACCGCTTCGGCACCGCGGGCCCGGGCGGCGGTCCCGGATTCGGCGATACGGGCTTCGGAACGCTCTTCGAGGACATCTTCGAGAACTTCTTCTCCGCCGGCGGGCGCGGGCGTGGATCCCGCGCCGCGCGCGGCGAAGATCTCCAGTACGAGCTGAAGATCACCCTCGAGGATGCCGCGGCCGGGCTCGAGACGAAGATCCAGATCCCGCGCCTCGAGACCTGCGAGGCGTGCTCCGGAGCTGGTGTCGAGCCCGGAAGCCGCCTGGAGACCTGTGACATGTGCCGCGGCGCCGGCGAGGTTCGCCGCAATCACGGCTTCCTGACGGTGGCGCAGACCTGCCCCAATGTGCCGCGGCGCCGGTCAGCTCAACCGGTCCCCGTGCAAGGAATGCCGGGGCGAAGGCCGGCGGAGAGCCGAGCGGCTCCTGGCCGTGAAGATCCCCGCGGGCATCGAGGACCGGATGCAGCTTCGGATCAGCGGCGAAGGCTCCGGCGGCCTGGGCGGCGGCCCCTCCGGCGATCTCTACGTGCTCGTCCGGGTCCGCGAGCACGAGATCTTCGCCCGCCAGAGCGCCGATCTGATCTGTGACCTTCCGCTCTCGTTCACCAACCTGGCGCTGGGCCACGAGGTCGAAGTGCCGATCCTGGGCGGCGTGGCCAAGCTCAAGGTGCCCGCCGGCACGCAGCCGAACGAGGTCCTGAGAATCCGCGGCAAGGGGATGCCGCATCTGCGTCAGCGCGGGCACGGCGACGCCTGCTATCGCGTCGTGCTCGAGGTCCCGCAGAAGCTCAACGCGCGGCAGCGCGAGGCGCTCGCGAGCTTCGAGGCGGCGTCGAAAGACGAGCGAGGCCCGCTGGCGGCGGCGTTCTTCGAGCAGGTAAAGAAGCTCCTCGGTTAGTCGATGTCATCCTCGATTCACAGTCGCGCCGCGCGCGCACCGACCGCTACTGGGAGCTCACCGTCGGCGTGCTCCGGCGATCTCTCCGAAGGTCTGACGAACCTCGCGTGGGAGCTCGGCGCACTCGGCGTCGTCGAGGAAGAGCGGCCCGGCAGCGGCGCCAGCGCTTCGCGCCTTTTTCCCCGACACGGTCGCGGCCGCCACGCTCGAGGAGAGCGTGCGGCGATATCTCGACGGCCTGCGCGAGCTCGGCTTCGCGCCGGCGCGCGATCTCCAGGTGGTGGCGCTCGCCGACGAGAACTGGGCGGAGGCGTGGCGCGCCCACTTCACGCCCCGACCGGTCGGCCGCCGCCTCCTGATCGTCCCGCCGTGGGACGCAGACGCGGCGAACGGACGGCTCGTGATCACGATCGAGCCCGGGCGCGCGTTCGGGACGGGCCATCACGGCACCACGGCCGGATGCCTCGAGGCCGTCGAGGCGGCGGTCGAGCGCGATCGACCCTCGCGCATGATCGACGTCGGGACCGGGTCGGGAATCCTCGCGATCGCGGCCGCGCGGCTCGGGGTCGGCGCCGTGCTCGCGGTGGACGACGACCCCGACGCCGTCGCCTGCGCGATGGCGAACGCCGCCCGGAATCACGTCTCCGACCGCGTGCGCTGCGTGCTGGCGGACGCGACGGGCTCCGCGAGCCGCCGGCTCCGCTGCTCGTGGCGAATCTGCTATCGGCCGCCCATCGACGACTGGCCGAGCAGTACCGGCGCGCGCTGGCTCCGGGCGGCACGTTGATCCTCGGCGGCATCCTCGACGCGGAGCGGCGGACGTCGTGGCGGCGCTGGCCGATCACGAGCTGGACCACCGCGCGTCGTTCTCGGTGGAGGGCTGGACCACACTCGAGCTCCGTGCGCCGATTCACGATCGCGCCTGAGCGCGCATCCGCGACGGCCGGGTCTTCTTCGACCGCGACGAGTCGCGTCATCTCGCGCGCGTCCTCCGGCTCCGATCCGGCGACACGGTGCTCGCCGCCGACGGCGCCGGCCACGAAGTACACCGTGCGGCTCGAGACGATCGGCGACGAGGCGACGGGCACGGTGCTCGACGTCGGCGCGAACGACCACGAGTCCCCGCTTCGCATTACCCTCATCCAGTCGGTCCCCAAGGGCGACAAGATGGAATCGATCGTGCGCGCCTCGACCGAGCTCGGCGTGACCCGCATCGTCCCGGTGCTGACGGCGCGGACCATCGTCACGCTCGAGCCCGCCCGCTGGCGGGATCGCGCGCCCGGCGTTGGCAGCGGGTCGCCAAGGAAGCGGCCAAGCAGTGCGGGCGCGCCGTCGTCCTCCGGTCGAGGCGCCGCGCGCCCTCGCCGACGCGTTCGACCTCGACGAGACCGCGGACCTCCGGCTGTGCCTCTGGGAAGGAGCCATTGACGCCGCCGGCGGGCGGGGCGGGGGCAGGCTCGCTTGCTCGGAAACCCACTCGCCACGAGCCTGCCCCCGCCCTGCCCGCCGGCTCGCGAGTCGCTATTCTCATAGGACCCGAAGGGGGACTCACGTGGGACGAGGTGGACGGCGCGCGTGCGCGGGGTGGCTGGTCGTCGGGCTCGGGCCACGAATTTTGCGGACCGAGACGGCGGGGCCGGCGATCGTTGCCGTGCTGCAGGCGCACGGTTCGGTGATCTCGGGGCAGCGGTTGAGCCCGAGCGACGGCGGGTGGGAGCACTTCGAGACGGAGGCGGATGTGGGCGTCCACGCCTGGGGCGAAACGCGAGCCGAGGGCGTTCGCGCAGGCGGCGCTCGGAGTGTTCGCGCTGATCGTGACGCCCGAGCAAGTTGTCGAAGCACGAGCATCGCGAGGTCCGAGCGCAGGCGGACTCCCGGAGCGGCTCCTGGTCGCCTGGATCAACGAGTGCCTGTACGTACACGAGATCGAAGGCTTCGTGGTGCGCCGGGTTGACGTCGACGCCTGCGCGGAGACGGTGGTTCACGGCGTGCTGCACGGCGAGGAGATCGATCTTGGCCGCCACCGGCCCGGGACTGTCGTCAAGGCCGCAACGCTCCACCAGGTGCTGGTGACCCAGTCTGACGGCCGCCACGAGGTGCGCGTGATCGTCGACGTGTGATGTCTCACATCCGAGACATGGGGTCCAGAAACCCGTGTCATCCGCGCCACCAGAGCGAGCCTCGTCTTCGACCGAGACCTTAATAACCAGATACTTGCGGTCCTGATTGCCGCTGGCACTCCTGTTGCTAATTTCCGGCTACGGTCTCAATGCGCCAGCACACCATTCGGAAGTCGGTCAGCATCGAGGGAGTCGGCCTCCACTCGGGTAAGGTCGCCCGGGTCACGGTCTCTCCAGCACCGGCAGACGCCGGTGTCGTGTTCAAGGTCCGTTCGACGGGCGAGCGGATCCCCGCGCGGCCGGAGAGCGTCGTCAACTCGCACTACGCGACCACCCTCGGAGTGAACGGGACCCGCATTCAGACGGTCGAGCACCTGATGGCCGCGGCGGCCGGGCTCGGCATCGACAACGTCGAGATCGAGGTGGACGGGCCCGAGATCCCAGCGCTCGACGGTAGCGCGAAGCCATTCGTCGCGCTGCTCGCGTTCGCGGGCCGGTTGCAGCAGTCGGCACGCCGGCGGCCCCTGACGCTTCCAGTGCCCGCTTCGGGTCGGCAGCGGCGGCCGATGGATTCACATTGTTCCCGCGGAGACGCTCCGGATCACCTACACCCTGGACAACGACCACCCGGCGATCGGGACCCAGGTCCTCTCCTGGTCACCGACCGAGCGATCGTTCGTCGAGGAGTTCGCTCCGGCGCGGACGTACGGCTTCCTGCGCGACCTCGGGATCATGCGGAAGAACGGCCTCGCGCGCGGCGGCTCGCTCGACAACGCGATCGTGCTCGGCAACAGCGGCGCGCTGAACGGCCTTCGCTTCCGCGACGAGTTCGTGCGCCACAAGATTCTCGATCTGCTCGGGGATCTGGCGCTGCTCGGCCGTCCGGTCGGCGCCCACGTCATCGCACGCAACGGCGGCCACGCGCTCAACCTCGAGGTCGTGCAAGCGATCCAGCGCGCCGTCGGGTTCGAGCGCACGGGCGGCGGCGACGGCCTCCGCCGCAGTCGCCGACGAGGCGGCGAGAGACGCCGCGCGCCGAGAAGGCCTGGTTCCGGCCCCCGGTCTCGCCACGATCTAGCCGCCGCGTCAGGCGGCCCTGCTGTCTCGGATTTGCCACGCCTGTCTCCTCATTTGCCACGCTATAATGGCCCGTCCGCCGTATGCGTGCCCTGTGGCTCCCCAGTCATCTCGTTGCGGCGGCGCTGGTGCTGGCTGTGGCCGCGCCGGCGCGCGCTGAGCTACGTATCAGTGACCTGGACGTCTTCCTCAACGACCATGAGGTGACCGTTCACGTCGTGCTGCTCGGGGTCATTCCGGAGGCGCTGACCGAGGGCATCCAGAGCGGCATCCCGGCGCACGTCCGCCTCGTCATCGAGCTGTGGCAGTACCAGCGAATGATTCCGGACCGGATCCTCATCACGAAGACCATCGAGCGCACGCTCGCCTACAACGTGGTCACCCGGGAATTCAAGGTCGCGGCGGTCCAGGGCGAGACTCGCCCGGTCTTCACGACTCGGGACCTGCGCGATGCCCAGCGGGTCCTCTCCGACATCCGCGGGGTCAAGATGACGCCCGCGGCGACCCTCGATCCGGCCGCGGTCATCTACGTGCGGGTGCAAGCCGAAACGGCGCTGAACGGCGAGAACACGTTCGTGGCCCGGATGAACGGCACCGCGGAGCAGACCGCGCGTCAGTCCGACTACCGCACGATCCAGCGGGTGCAATAGTGCCGCTCCTGAGCGACGAGAACCGGCGCAAGCGGAACCTGATCATCCTGGCGGGGTTCGTCCTGCTGGTGGGCACGGCGAACCTCCTGGACGTCGGCGTCTACGCGCCGGAGCTGCCGCTCGCCTCCAACATCGCGGTCTTCGCGCTGCTCAACCTGAACCTGATCGTGCTCCTGCTGCTCGTGCTGCTGCTGCTCCGAAATCTCGTGAAGCTCTGGTTCGAGCGGCGCGAGAAGGTGATCGGCGCCAAGTTCAAGGCGAAGCTCGTGCTGGCGTTCCTGTCGCTCTCGCTCATCCCCTCGACCTTGATCTTCTTGATCGCGTCGAACTTCATCAACAAGTCGATCGAGGGGTGGTTCAAGCCGCAGGTGGAGCGCCCGCTCGATCAGGCGCTCGCGGTGGCGCAGACCTACTACGGCAACCTCGAGCGCACGGCGCTGCGTCACGCGCAGCAGATCGGCCGCGTGGTCGATCGCGAGGGGCTCCTGGCCGAAGACCGGCGCGAATCGCTGGCGGCGTATCTCGTCGAGCAGCAGGACCGGCTCGGATTGAGCGCGATCACCGTCTTCGGCGCCCAGGGCCAGGAGCTCGTGCACGTCAGGGATCCGATCCTCGGCGACCTGGCGACGCGCGAGGTGAACGAGGCGCAGCTGCGCCAGGGCGCCGCCGGGCAGGAGCTCACCACCGTCCGCGAGCTGTCGTCCGGCGACCTCGTCGAGGCGGTCGTCCCGATCTGGTCGACACGCGGCGGAGCAGCGCACCGTCGTGGGCGTCGTGGTGGTCGGCACGCACGTCACCGAGCGGCTCGAGGCGCGAGTTCGCGCCATCTCGCAGGCCTTCCGCGAATACAAGCAGCTCAAGCTCCTGAAGACGCCGATCAAGGGCATCTACATCCTGCTGTTCCTGCTGATGACCCTCATCGTCGTGTTCTCGTTCACGTGGTTCGCGCTCTATCTCGCCCGCGGGATCACGGGCCCGATCGAGCAGCTCGCCGAAGGCACGCGCGAGATCGCCGCGGGCAATCTCTCCTACAAGGTGGAGGCGCACGGGGACGACGAGATCGGCGTCCTGGTCAGCTCGTTCAACCGGATGACCGACGATCTGGGGACGATCGAAGCACCAGCTCGAGGAGGCCTATCTCGACCTGTCCGACAAGCACACGGAGCTCGAGGATCGGCGCGTCTACATCGAGACGGTCCTGGAGGCCATCACCACCGGTGTCGTCTCGTTCGATCCGTCGGGGCGCCTCACGACGATCAACCGCGCCGCCGCCCGCATGCTGGGCGTGAACGAGGTGACGGCCGCGGGCCGCCTCCTGGAGGACGTGTTCGCCGGCCCCGACCTCAGGCCCGTGGTCGCCCAGGTGCAGCGCACGCGCCGCGCCAACGCGTCCAGCACGGAGCTCGCGGTCCAGGTCCGACGGGGCGGCGCCGCGCTCTCGCTCGTGGCGTCGGCGACCGCGCTCCGCGGGCCGGACAACGAGTACGCCGGCACCGTGGTCGTGCTCGACGACCTGACCGAGCTCCTGAAGGCCCAGCGTGTCGCGGCGTGGCGCGAGGTCGCGCAGCGCATCGCGCACGAGATCAAGAATCCGCTGACGCCGATCCAGCTCTCGGCCCAACGGCTGCGGCGGCGGCTCGCCCGCACGCCGGGCGAGGAGCAGCTTGTGCTCGAGGCGACCGAGACGATCATCCACGAAGTCGACGGGCTCAAGCGGCTGGTCGACGAGTTCTCACGCTTCGCGCGCATGCCGGTGCTCGCGCCGCGCCCGACCGACGTCCGCCAGCTGGTCGACAGCGTCGCCAGCCTGTATCGCGAGTCGCACCCCGCGCTCTCGATTACCACGCGTCACCCCGACGATCTGCCGATGCTCGAGGTCGATCCGGACCACATCAAGCGCGCGGTGCTGAACCTGGTCGACAACGCGGTCGAGGCCGTCGGCGGCACCGGCGAGGTCCAGGTCGAGACGGCGCACGGGCCCGAGGCGGGGCACGCGCGCATCATCGTCGCCGACAACGGTCCAGGCATCAGCGCGGAGGACAAGGAGAAGCTCTTCCTGCCGTACTTCTCGACAAAGGTCGCCGGGCATGGGCCTCGGGCTTCCGATCGTGCACGAGATCGTCAGCGAACACGGCGGCACGATCTGGATCGAAGACAACGCCCCTCGCGGCACCCGCTTCGTCATCGAAGTCCCGGTCTCCCGCGCCGGCGTGACGGTCGAGGCCTGAGATGCCCGACGCACAACCGAACCAGTACGCGCAGAACCGAACCCGATTACGACGCACGACCGAACGAGTCACGACGCACAACCGAACCCGAGTCACGACGCGTAACCGAACCTGGTCCGACGCACAACCGAACCTATCGCGCGCGTAAGCGCGCTTGCGCCTAGGGCACCCTCCGAGGACAGAGATGGCCGGCGAGCATATCTTAATAGTCGACGACGAGCCGGCCATCAGGTCGACGTTGCGCGACGTGCTCGAGGACGAAGGCTATCGCGTCTCCGCGGTCGGCGGTGGCGCCGACGCGCTGCGATTCTTCGCCGACGAGCTCCCGGACATGACCTTCCTCGACATCTGGATGGACCGGATGGACGGGCTCGAGACCCTCGCCGAGATCAAGCGGACGCGTCCCGAAGCGGTCGTGGTCATGATCTCCGGCCACGGCACCATCGAGACCGCCGTGAAGGCCACCCGTCTGGGCGCCTACGACTTCGTCGAGAAGCCGCTGTCGCTCGAGAAGATCCTGGTCACGGTCAGCCGCGCCCTCGAGCACGCGCGGCTCGAGCGCGAGAACGCGTCGCTGCGCGCAGGCCTCGAGCAGCGCGCCGAGATCGTCGGCGAGAGCGCGGCGATCCGGGCGCTGCGCGAGCAGATCGCGACCGCCGCGCCCACCACCGGCGCGCGTGCTGATCCACGGCGAGAACGGCAGCGGCAAGGAGCTGGTGGCGCGCGCCATCCACGTGCAGTCCGCGCGCCGCGAGCGCCCTTCGTCGAGGTCAACTGCGCCGCCATCCCCGAGGAGCTGATCGAGTCCGAGCTGTTCGGCCACGAGAAGGGCGCGTTCACCGGGGCGCTGGCGCGGCGCCGCGGCAAGTTCGAGCTCGCCGACGGCGGCACGCTCTTCCTGGACGAGATCGGCGATATGAGCCTCAAGACGCAGGCGAAGGTCCTGCGCTCGCTCGAGGAGCAGGCGTTCGAGCGCGTCGGCGGCAAGGACACGCTCCGCGTGGACGTGCGGGTGATCGCCGCGTCCAATCGCGATCTGGCGACGCTGATCCGCGAGGGGCAATTCCGCGAGGACCTCTACTATCGGCTGAACGTCATCCCGATCGAGGTCCCGGCGCTGCGAACCCGCAAGGACGACATTCCCGCGCCACGTGAGCCAGTTCATCGCGCAGTTCTGCGCCGAGAACGGCAAGCGCGCCAAGACGCTCTCCAGCGAGGCGCTCGGCTATTTCCTGGCGCTACGACTGGCCTGGCAACGTGCGCGAGCTCCGGAACATGGTCGAGCGGCTGGTCATCATGGCGCCCGGCGACGTGATCACGGCCGAGGACCTGCCCGGCGCCGCTGCGCCCGAAAGAAGCGGCGGCCCCGCGGGCGAGGCGCGCGACCGGTCGCTCAAGGACGCGCGCGACAACTTCGAGCGCGCCTATATCCTGGCCGAGCTTCGCGCCAACGACTGGAACGTGACGCGGACCGCCGAGCGCCTCGGGATCGAGCGCAGTCACCTCTACCGGAAGCTCAAGGCCTACAGCATCAATCCCCCGAAGCGCGACTCCTGACCGATCGCTCTTGCCCGAGCGCGACGCGAGCCTCTGGGTGGCGGCGGTCGCCGGCCGCGGTCTGGGGCTCCTGATCCTCGTCGTCCTGACCTGGGCGGTCCTCGCCCAGGGATTGGCGCTGCAGGACGGCGCCGTGCTCGCCTTCATCCACGGGATCGACCTGGTCTTTCACGAGGCCGGTCACGTGATCTTCGGCTTCTTCGGCGAGTTTCTCGCCGTGCTCGGCGGCTCGCTGACCCAGGTGTCTGATGCCGGTGATCGCCACCGTCGCGTTCCTTCGCACGCGCCAGTGGGCATCCGCCGCGGTCACGCTTGTTCTGGACCGGCCAGGCGCTGACCGACGTCGCGATCTACGCGGCGGACGGCCGAGCGAGAGCGCTGCCGCTCCTGGCCGAGGGACTGATCCACGACTGGCACTACATTCTCGGGCGACTCGGCCTCTTGCCGTCCGGCCGAGATCATCGGCCGCGCCGATCTTCGCGCTCGGCGCGCTGACGATGGTTGCGTCGTTGCTCCTGCTCGGGCTGGACACCCTGCGGTGCTGGAACGCGCCTAGGGGTATGGACGACTCGTCCACGAACAGCCGCGTGAGGAACGGGCGCCGGCCGGCCTTTCCTCCGTCGAGATTTCGGCATACTGTCCGGTCGTGCTCGACCTTCTGCTTCGCGGCTGCCGGCTGCCCGATCGAGCCGAGCCGGTCGACCTCGCGATCGCCGGCGGGCGCATTCGCGGCGTCGGTCCGACGGGCGAGCCGGCGCGCGAGACGATCGAGGTCGCCGGATCGGCTCGTCACGCCGGGCCTCGTCGAGGCGCCATATCCATCTCGACAAGGCGTTCCTGGTCGACCGCGTGTCCGGCTCCGCCGAGACGGCCGCGGACGCGATCCGCCTGACCGGCCTGGCGAAGCGCGACTTCACGGCCGACGACATCGGCGCGCGGGCGCGACGGGTGCTGGATCTCGCCGTGGCCGCCGGCACGACCGCGATGCGCGCGCACGTCGAGGTCGATCCGATCGTCGGGCTCATGGGCATGGACGCGATGCTCGCGCTCAAGCGCGAATACGCACCCGCCGTCGACTCTGCAGCTCTGCGCCTTCGCGCAGGAGGGCATCTTCGCAGTCGCCCGGCACCGAGGGGCTCCTGCGCCAGGCGCTCGAGCATGGGCGCCGACCTCGTCGGCGGCTGCCCGTACAACGACACCGACGCGCGCCGGCACATCGAAGATCGTCTTCGCGCTCGCGGCGGAGTTCGGCGTCGACGCGGACTTCCACGTCGACTTCAGCGACGAGCCGGAGCACCTGCACGTGCGCGAGATCATTCGGCAGACGGTGCGAGCCGGCTGGCAGGGCGCGTCGCGGTCGGCCACCTGACCGAGCTCGCGGCGCTGCCCGGGCCGGAGCGGTCGGCGTTGATCACCGAGCTCGCCGCCGCTCGCATCGGCGTGATCAGCCTGCCGCTGACCGATCTCTACCTCATGGGTCGGCGAGACGAGCGCAACGCGCGCCGCGGCCTCACGCCGATTCGCCGGCTGTTGGAGGCCGGCGTCCCGGTCGCGCTGGCGTCCAACAATATCCGGAACCCCTTCACGCCGATCGGCACCGCCGACCCCGGCTCACCTGGCGTTCGTCGGAGCCGTCGCCGCCCACATGGGCACCCGCGACCTGATGCGCGACCTCGTGGCCACGATCACGAGCCATCCGGCCCGCATCCTCAATCTTCGCGACTACGGCTGGGCCGTCGGCTGCCGGGCCGATCTCGTCGTGTGGGAGTGCGAGCGAGCGGAAGAGATCGTGATGGCCTTGCCACCGCGCGGCGGCTCGTGGTGAAGGCTGGTCGCGTCTCGGTCGAGCACCACCGGCGGACCGTCGAGCGCTGGCGCGCCGGTGACGCGTCGGCGCTGTTCGTCGGGTTGACACGAGCGAAGCGCGCCATGTAGAGTGACTGACGTCAGTTCTTTGGAGCTTTCCTTTAAGCGGGCCCGGAGAGGCCCGTAAGGAGAGACGATGAGCGCCGCACCACGCCTCCGCGAGAGGCGCAGGTCCTCGACGAGACCGCCCTCGACCGAGCCCTCACCCGCATCGCCCACGAGATCCTCGAGCGCAACGGCGGCGCCAGGGATCTGGCGTTCGTCGGGCTCCGCACGCGCGGCGTGAGCCTCGCGCACCGGCTCGCCGCCGAAGATCGCCCAGCATCGACGGGACCACGCCTGCCCGTCGGCGCGCTCGACATCACGCTGTATCGCGACGACCTCGGCATGCGCGGCACCCGGTGATCCGCGGCACCGACATCCCGTTCTCGATCAAGGACAAGACGGTGGTCCTCGTCGACGACGTCCTCTTCACCGGCCGCACCATCCGAGCGGCGCTCGACGCGATCATCGACCTCGGCCGGCCGACCGTCGATCCAGCTGGCGTGCCTCATCGATCGCGGCCACCGCGAGCTGCCGATCCGCCCGGACTACGTCGGCAAGAACCTGCCGACCTCGCGCCGCGAATCCGTCGCCGTGCGCCTGCGCGAGCACGACGGCGAGGACCGCGTCGTCATCGAAGAACCCGGAGGAGGCCTAGGATGGGCTGGACGCGGAAGGATCTGCTCGCGATGCGCGAGCTCGACGCCGGCGAGATCACGCCTGCTGGTCGACACCGCCGCGTCGCTCCAGGAGATCGCCTCCCGCGACATCAAGAAGGTCCCGGCGCTCCGCGGCAAGACGGTCGTCAACCTCTTCTACGAGGCGTCGACGCGCACGCGCACGTCGTTCGAGATCGCCGGCAAGTGGCTCTCGGCGGACGTGATCAATTTCTCGGCGAGCGGGTCCAGCTCGAGCAAGGGCGAGAGCTTCATCGACACGGCCAAGAACATCGCCGCGATGAGCCCCGACGTCGTCGTCGTCCGCCACTCGTCGGCCGGCGCCGCCGCGCTCCTGGCCCGCACGCTCCCCTGCTCGATCGTCAACGCGGGCGACGGCGCGCACGAGCATCCCGACCCAGGCGCTGCTGGATCTGCTGACGATCCGCGAGAAGAAGGGCACTTCGACGGCCTCCACGTGGCGATCGTCGGCGACGTCGCCCACAGCCGCGTCGCGCGCTCCGACATCCACGGCATGCGCAAGCTCGGCATGACGGTCACCGTGGCCGGCCCGCCGACGCTGATCCCGCCGTACGTGCAGGAGCTCGGGCGCGAAGGTGTGCTATCGCCTGGAGGACGCGATCGGCGACGTGGACGTGATCATGATGCTGCGCCTGCAGCAGGAACGTATGCCGCCGGGCTTGATCCCGTCGCTCCGCGAGTACGCGCGCTACTGGGGGCTCACGCTCGACAAGCTCACGCGGCACGCGCGGCCCGACGTGCTGATCATGCATCCCGGTCCGGTGAACCGCGGCATCGAGCTCGCGCCCGAGGTCGCCGACGGCCCGTACTCGGTCATCCTCGACCAGGTGTCCCACGGCGTGGCCGTGCGCATGGGCGTCTTGCTCCTGCTCGCCGGCCGCAAGGGCGGAGGCGCGCATGAGCGTCCTGATCCGGAGCGGGCGCGTGATCGATCCGGCGAACAACGTCGACGCCGTCCAGGACGTCCTGATCGAGCACGGCAAGATCGCGCGGCTCGGGCGGAGCCTCGAGGCGCCCGCCGACGTCGAGGTCGTCGACGCGACCGGCAAGATCGTCTGTCCCGGATTCATCGACATGCACGTGCACCTGCGCGAGCCCGGCCAGGAGTACAAGGAGACCGTCGCGACCGGCACGCGGGCGGCCGCCGCCGGCGGGTTCACCGCCGTGTGCTGCATGGCCAACACGAGCCCCGTCAACGACAACGGCGCGGTGACCGACTACATCCTGGCCAAGGCGAAGGTCGAGGGCCTGGTGCGCGTGTATCCGATCGGCGCGGTCACGCGGAATCTCGCGCGGCGAGGAGCTGGCCGAGCTGGCCGAGCTGGCGGAATCGGGCTGCGTCGCCTTCTCGGACGACGGCAAGTGCGTGATGAACGCCGGCCTCTACCGCCGCGCCATGGAGTACACGCTTGCCGTTCGGCGCGCCGATCATCAGCCACGCGGAGGACTCGAACCTGAGCGCGGGCGCCTCGATGCAACGAAGGCGTCGTCTCCACCGAGCTCGGGCTTCCGGGTCAGCCCGCCGCGGCCGAGGACGTGATGGTGGCCCGCGACATCCTGCTGGCCGAGCTGACGGGCGCCCACGTCCACATCGCCCACGCGTCGACCGCCGGCACGGTGCGCCTCGTGCGCGACGCGAAGGCGCGCGGCATCCGGGTCACCGCCGAGGTCACGCCGCACCATCTGATCCTGACGGAGGACGCGGTGCGCAGCTGGGACGCCAACACCAAGATGGCGCCTCCGCTCCGCACCAAGCGCGACGTCGAGGCGCTCATCGAGGCGACTCGCCGACGGGACCATCGACTGCATCGCGACCGACCACGCTCCCCACGCGCTGTCCGAGAAGGAGGGCGAGTACGATCACGCCGCCTTCGGCATCGTCGGGCTCGAGACGGCGGTGGCGGTGGTGCTCGACCGGCTCGGTGCGGGCCGGCCATCTGCCCCTCGCGACCCTGATCGCGCGGTGGAGCCGGGACCCGGCGCGGCTCCTCAACCTGCCCGGCGGAACGCCTGCCGGTCGGCGCGCCGGCCGACGTGACGCTCCTCGACCTCGACGCGGAAACGACCGTGGACCCGTCGCGGTTTCACTCACGGAGCCGCAACACGCCCTTCGGCGGCTGGCAGCTTCGCGGAGGCCCGTGGATGACGGTCGTCGGCGGCACGATCACGCGAGTGGCGAAGAAATGACAGCGGCCTGGCTCGTGCTGCGCGACGGCCGCACGTTCAGAGGCCGGTCTCTCGGCGCGGTGGGTGAAGCCGCCGGCGAGGTCATCTTCAACACGGCGATGCAGGGCTACCAGGAAATCCTCACCGATCCGTCCTACCGAGGGCAGATCGTCGGCGATGACCTACCCGATGATCGGCAACTACGGCGTCAACGACGAGGACGTCGAGTCGCGGCGGCCGTGGGTCAACGGGTTCATCGTCAAGGAAGCCTCGCAGGTCGCCGTCGAACTTCCGCTCCGGCGCGAGCCTCGACGCCTATCTCGCGCGCCACGGGATCGTCGGAATCCAGGCCATCGACACGCGCGCGCTCACGCGTCATCTGCGCGATCGCGGCGCCCAGGACGGCATCATCTCTTCGGTCGAGACCGATCCGCGCGCGGCTGCTCGAGCGCGCGCGAGCGCTGCCCGGGCTCGTCGGCCGCGATCTGGTGGCCGAGGTCACCGCCGACGCGCCCTACACGTGGTCCGAGGGCGCCTGGGAGCTGTCGCGCGGCTACATGGCGCCGCCGCCGGCGCGCTTCCGGGTCGTGGCGTACGACTGCGGGATCAAGTTCAACATCCTGCGCCAGCTCCGCACGATCGGCTGCGACGGTGACGGTCGTGCCGGCGTCGACGACGACCGCGGCCGAGGTTCTCGACCTGAAAGCCCGACGGCGTGTTCATCTCCAATGGGCCGGGCGATCCCGAGGGCGGTGCCGTATCTGATCGAGTCGGTGCGCGGGCTCCTCGGACGCGTGCCGATCTTCGGCATCTGCCTCGGCCACCAGATTCTCGGCCTCGCGGCCGGCGGGCGGACCTACAAGCTGCCGTTCGGCCACCACGGCGCCAACCACCCGGTGAAGGACCTCGCGCACCGGCAAGGTGGAGATCACCGCGCAGAACCACGGCTTCGCCGTCGACCCGGCGTCGGTCTCGGCGCACGGGTGGGAGACCGACGCACCTCAACCTCAACGACGGCACCTGCGAAGGGCTGCGGCACCGGGAGCTGGCCGGTCTTCTCCGTGCAGTACCATCCGGAGGCCTCGCCGGGCCCGCACGACGCCAACTACCTGTTCCATCGCTTCATCGCCGATCTGATGACGCGACGAAGGGAGGCTGACCTCGTCATGCCCAAGTACCTGATCTCGTATCGGAAGACCGAAGGGGGCGGCCAGAAGCCCGAGTGGACCTCGTTCACCACGCAGACCGAGGCCTCGCTCGAGGCCCACGCGATCCGCGAGCGCGTCGACCGGCGGATGAGCGTGCTCGGCGAGCAGCTCTGGGGCAGCGGTGAGGTCGCGTGGGTCGGCAACGGCCGGCTCGACGACGTGCTCTACCGCCGCGAGGAGGCCGCGCCGGAGACCTCGATCGTCTACGGGCTCGTGGAGGAATAGCTGCCCAAGCGTACCGACCTCAAACGCATCCTGATCATCGGCTCGGGGCCGATCGTCATCGGCCAGGCGTGCGAGTTCGACTACTCGGGCACGCAGGGGTGTCAAGCGCGCTCCGCGAGGAAGGGTTCGAGGTCGTGCTGGTGAACTCGAACCCGGCCGACGATCATGACCGACCCCGAGCTGGCGGACCGGACCGTACATCGAGCCGCTCACGCCGGAGTTCGTGGCGCACGATCATCGAGCGCGAGCGCCCGCAGGCGCTGCTGCCCACGCTCGGCGGCCAGACCGGCCTCAACATCGCGGTCGCGCTGGCGGAGGACGGCACGCTCGACCGCTTCGGCGTCGAGCTGATCGGCGCCAAGCTCGACGCGATCAAGAAGGCCGAGGACCGCGACGCTCTTCAAGCAGGCCATGGAGCGCATCGGCCTCGCGCTGCCCGCGCTCGGGCCACGCCGCGGAGCCTCGAGGAGGCGCGCGCGCATCGTGGCCTGCGATCGGCTATCCCGCGATCATCCGCCCCTCGTTCACGCTCGGCGGCACCGGCGGCTCGATCGCCTACAACCCCGACGGAGCTGCGAGAGCGCCGTGCGGTGGGGGCTGCAGATGTCGCCCGGTCGGCACCGTGCTGGTCGAGGAGTCGGTGATCGGCTGGAAGGAGTTCGAGCTCGAGGTGATGCGCGACCTGGCCGACAACGTCGTCATCATCTGCTCGATCGAGAACGTCGACCCGATGGGCGTGCACACCGGCGACTCGATCACGGTGGCGCCGGCCCAGACGCTGACCGACAAGGAGTACCAGCTGCATGCGCGACGCCGCCGATCGCGATCATCCGCGAGATCGGCGTCGAGACGGGCGGCTCGAACATCCAGTTCGCCGTCAATCCCGCCGACGGGCGGCATGGTCGTCATCGAGATGAACCCGCGCGTGTCGCGCTCGCTCGGCGCTCGCGTCCAAGGCCACCGGCTTCCCGATCGCCAAGATCGCCGCCAAGCTCGCCGTCGGCTACACGCTCGACGAGATCCGGAACGACATCACGCGCGAGACGCCGGCGTCGCTTCGAGCCGGCCATCGACTACTGCGTGGTCAAGTTCCCGCGCTGGGCGTTCGAGAAGTTCCCGAGGCCGACCGCGACGCTCGACGACCCAGATGAAGTCGGTGGGCGAGGTCATGGCGATCGGGCGCACGTTCAAGGAGGCCCTCCAGAAGTCGATCCGCTCGCTCGAGCAGGACCGCTGGGCGCCTGACCCTCGGCCGCGCCGGCTCGCGCGACGACGAGCTCCGCCGCCTGCTGAGCGTGCCCGACGCCCGACCGGATCTTCGCGATCGGGCGACGCGTACCGCGCGGGCTTCACCACCGGCGAGATCCACGTCGCTGACCCGCATCGACCCGTGGTTCCTCGAGAACATCCGCGAGATCGTCGGAGTTCGAGCGGCGAGATCGCGCGGCGGCGGCCTACCGACCCGCAGGTGCTCCGGCGCGCCAAGCAGCTGGGCTTCGCCGACCGGCGCATCGCCGAGCTCGACCGGCGCCACCGAGGCGGCGCGTCCGGCAGCGCCGGCTGGCCGCAGGGGATCCGCGCCACGTTCAAGACGGTGGACACCTGCGCCGCCGAGTTCGTCGCCCACACGCCGTACCTCTACTCGACGTACGAGGAAGAGGACGAGGCGCCGCCGACGCCGCGGCCGAAGGTCGTCATCCTCGGCTCCGGCCCCAACCGCATCGGCCAGGGCATCGAGTTCGACTACTGCTGCGTCCACGCCGCGTTCGCCCTGCGCGACCTCGGCGTGGAGGCGATCATGGTCAACTGCAACCCGGAGACGGTCTCCACCGACTACGACACGTCCGATCGCCTCTACTTCGAGCCGCTGACCCTCGAGGACGTCCTCAACATCGTCGAGCAGCGAGCGGCCGCTGGGCGTGATCGTCCAGTTCGGCGGCCAGACGCCCGCTGAAGCTCGCGGTGCCGCTGCAGCGACGCGGGCGTGCCGATCCTCGGCACCTCGCCGGACGCCATCGACCGCGCCGAGGACCGGCAGCGGTTCAGCGCGCTCCTCGCCGAGCTCGGCCTCAATCAGGCGGCCGGCGCCACCGCGCGCTCGCTCGAGGAGGCGCAGCACGATCGCCGGCGGCCGATCGGCTATCCGGTGCTGGTGCGGCCGTCCTACGTGCTGGGCGGGCGCGCCATGCGGCTCGTCCACGACGATCAGGACCTCGGCGCGTACATGCGCGAGGCGGTGCAGTCGTCGCCCCGAGCATCCGATCCTCATCGACAAGTTCCTCGAGGACGCGATCGAGATCGACGTGCGACGCGGTGGCCGACGGCGACGCGCGTGGTCGTCGGCGGGGTCATGGAGCACATCGAGAAGGCGGGCATCCACTCGGGCGACGCGGCCTGCGCGCTGCCGCCCTACTCGCTCGGCGACGACCAGATCCGGAGCCGCTGCGCGCGCAGACGCGCGCGCTCGCGCACGGCGCCTCGGCGTGGTCGGGCTCATCAACGTCCAGTTCGCCATCCGCAACGACACGATCTACGTGCTGGAGGTCAACCCGCGCGCCTCGCGCACCGTGCCGTTCGTCTCCAAGGCGATCGGGCTGCCGCTGGCCAAGATCGCCACGCGCGGCCATGCTCGGCCACTCGCATCGCCGCACGTGGCTCGACTCGGAGGGCGCGAGCCTGCCCCACATCGCCGTGAAGGAGTCGGTGTTCCCCTTCATCAAGTTCCCCGGGGTCGACATGGTCCTGGGCCCGGAGATGAAGTCGACGGGCGAGGTCATGGGAATCGACCGCGACTTCCGCAAGGCCTACCTCGAAGTCGCAGCTGGCCGCCGGACTCGCCGATTCCCGACCTCGGGCAAGATCTTCATCTCGGTGCAAGAACCGCGACAAGCGCCACGGTGGTGCCGCCTGGCGCAAGCGGCTCGGCGGACATGGGCTTCTCGCTGGTCGCCACCGCCGGGCACCGCGCGCGTCCTCGAGCGCCACGGCATGAGCGTCGGAGATCGATCCACAAGGTCGGCGAAGGCTACCGGCCCAACGTGATCGACCTCATGAAGCGGCGGCGAGATCGTCCTGCGTCTTCAACACGCCCGAGGACGGCCGCGCGCGCGAGGACTCTTCGATCATTCGCCGCACCGCGGTCACCCAGAACATCCCCTACTACACGACGCTCGACGGCGTGCAGGCGGCGATCGGCGCGATCGAGGCGCTGCTCAAGGGCGAGCCGCTGGTGCAGAGCCTGCAGGAGTACCATGCCGGCCTCGCCTAGCGCCGCCGACCGCGCTCCTCGTCGCGCTCGACGTCCCGACGCCTCGACGAGGCCGACGCGCTGCTCGGCCGCCTGGATGGCGTGCGTGAGCGGCTGCAAGATCGGCTCGCAGCTCTTCACCGCCGCCGGGCCCGCGGCGATCGAGGCCGCCCGCAAGCGAGGCTTTCGCGTCTTCCTCGATCTCAAGTTCCACGACATCCCGAACACGGTCGGCGCGGCCGTCCGCGAGGCGACGCGCCTCGGCGTGTTCATGCTCAACATCCACGCGAGCGGCGGTCGGGCCATGATGCGCGCGCCGCGGCCGACGGCGGCGACGAAGGCGGCGGCCGATTTCGCGATGCCCGCGCCGCTGTGCCTGGGCGTGACCGTGCTCACGAGCCTCGACCGCCGGGCGCTCCAGAGCGAGGTCGGGTGTGCCGACGAGCGTCGAGTCGCACGTCCTGCACCTCGCCGGGCTTGCCCGTGAGGCCGGTCTCGACGGTTGCGTCGCCTCGGCGCAGGAGATCAGCGCCCTGCGGCTGGCGATGGGCGCGCGCTGGGTGATCGTGACGCCGGGCATTCGCTGGGAGGCGGGCGCGGCCGCGCCGGGCTCGCCGCGCCGCCGACGATCAGGTTCGCATCGCGACGCCGCGACGGGCGATCGCCGCCGGCGCCGACTATCTGGTCGTGGGCCGACCGATCCAGCGGGGCCAAGGATCCGGCCGCGGCGGCGACCGCGATCGTCGCCGAGCTTGGCGGCCGGTGACCGACCGCGAGACGCCTCGACCTCTATGAGGCCACCGGCGCGCTGCTCCGCGGCCACTTTCGGCTCACCTCGGGCCTGCATTCCGACATCTACCTTCAGTCGGCGCTGGTTCTTCAATATCCGGCGCACGCCGCGGCGCTCGGCGCCGCGCTGGCGACGTCGTTCCGCGACGACGGCATCCAGACGGTTCTGGCGCCGGCGATCGGCGGCATCCTGGTCGCCCACGAGGTCGCTCGCGCCCTCGGCGTGCGCGGCGCTCTTCACCGAGCGGGAAGACGGCGTCATGCGCCTGCGTCGCGGGTTCACCGTCGCGCGCGGCGAGCGCTGTCTCGTGGTCGAGGACGTGATGACGACGGGCGGCTCGATCCGCGAGGTCGTGACCTGCGTCGAGGCGCTCGGCGGCGTGGTGGTCGGTGTCGGCTCGCTGATCGACCGGAGCGGCGGCGCGAGCGATTCGCCAGTCAAGCGCGCGACCCTCGCGACGGTGAAGGCGACCACCTGGAAGCCGGAAGAGTGTCCGCTCTGCCAGTGCGGGCGGCCAGGCGATCAAGCCCGGCAGCCGCGTCTGAAGCTACCTCCGCGCTAGGTCGTCCCCGTCGCGAGCACGGCGTCCACCCGATCCACGAGATCCTGCAGCGACAGGTGCGCCTTGACGAGGAACGCGACGGCGCCGAGCGCTTTGGCCTGAGCGACGTCGCGCTCCTGACCGAGATTCGACAGGACGATGACCGGGATGCGAGGCGGTGGCCTCGTCCTCCTTCAGCAATTTCAAGACTTCGAACCCCTCGAGCTTGGGCATGACCACGTCGAGGAGGACGAGATCCAGCCGCTCGGCGCGCGCGATGCGCAGCGCTTCCTCGCCGTCGACCGCCGTGAGCACCTCGAGGCCGTGACGCCGCAGCCGGGCTTCCGCCGCGCGCCGCAAGAACCGATCGTCCTCGGCGAGGAGGACGCGCCGCGCCCCTTCAGGCACTCTGGCCCGCCAGCAAGCGGCCGACCAGCTCGCCCGAGCTCCTGAAGCGACAGGTTCGATTTCACGAAGTAGCCGGAGATCCCGAGGTTGCTGACCTCGGCGATGTCCTGCTCGCGTGAAGAGTTGGAGAGGATGAGGACCTTCATCGGCGCGTGTCGCCTCGTCGCCGCGGAGCGCGCGCAGCACCTCCAGGCCGGAGAGCTTCGGCATCAGCATGTCCAGCAGAATGAGGTCCGGCTGCTCGCTTCGGGCGAGGCGGAGCCCTTCCTCGCCGTCGGCGGCGGTCGTCGACCGCGAGCCCGCGCTGCCGCAGGCTCGCCTCGCACGCCCGCCGCAGGAACCGATCGTCCTCGACCAGCAAGACCCGTTTGCCCGTAGTCTCCATCGGCCTCACCCGCTGATTGGCAGCGTGAAGATGAACATCGAGCCCCGGCCTTCCTCGGACTCGCACCAGACCTCGCCGCCAAGCCGTTCGATGATGAGCCGAACCAGATAGAGGCCCAGCCCGGTGCCTTCCGTCTCCACCGTGTGGACGTTCTCGGCCCGGTAGAACTTCTCGAAGAGCCGGCCCAGCGCCGACTTGGGAATGCCGATCCCGCTGTCGGTGATCGTCCACCGCACCGGCGATCGGCGTCGCGCTCGATGCGGATCGAGATGTCGCCGCCGCTCGGCGTGTACTTGAGCGCGTTCGATGCGAGATTCGCGATCACTTGCCGGAGCAGCTGCGGCTCGGCCATCACCGTCGGCGCGTCGTTCGACGCCGATCATCGTGAGCCGCAGGCCCTTGTCGCGGATGAGCGCGGCCAGGTCGTCCACGGAGCTCCGCGTGAGCATCGCCGAGGTCCGTCGGCTGAAGCGTCACGGTCAGCTTGCCGCTCTCGAGGCGTGAGATGTCCAGCAGGTCGTTGACGAGGCCGATCAACCGCTCGGCGGCGGTGCGCGCGTCCTCGACGTAGCTGCTCGCCTCGTCGGGAACCTGCGGCGCCTGGGCCGCGAGCTCCAGCATCCACTTGATGCCGGCCAGCGGCGTGCGCAGCTGATGCGTCACGAACGAGACGAAATCGGTCTTCATCTGACTCACCTGCCGCTCGTGCGTCACGTCGTGCAAGGTCAAGGTGAAGCCGACCGTTGCGCCGGCCGGGTCCCTGATCGGACGCCCGATCCAGTGGACGGTCCGGCCGCGCCGCTGGAGGTCGAGGTCGCCGTCTGCGCCCTGATCCGGCTTCTGGAGGATGGCGCCGAGGTCGTCGAAGACACGGTCCTGATCCGAGCGCGGCGGCCGGCCGCGAGCTGCGAGAGGCGGACGCCGATCACGGAGCTCGCGTCGAATCCGAGCAATTCCCCGGCCTGCCGGTTCGCCGCCTGGATCTCCCCGTCGCGGTTGACGAGCAGGATCCCGTCGGAGGTCGAGTCGAAGATCTGCGCGAGCCGCACCCGCTGCGTCTGCGTCTCCTCGTAGAGCCCCGCGTTCTCGAGCGCCTTCGCGAGCTGATCGGCATAGGAGGCCAGCAGCCGCGTCGCGGTCTCGCCGAACGCCTGCGCCGCCGTGTAGTAGAGGACGAGCACGCCCAGCACGCGCTCGTTCTGGCCCACGATCGGGTACGCAGCGATCGAGCACACGCCGTGGTCCAGGTTCGCGGGATGCACCATCTCGGGCTGCTTCGTGACGTCGCGGATGAGCAGCGGCGCGCGCGTGCGGCGCACGTGGTCGCTCAGCCCGCCGAGGCGGCTTGGATCACCCGGGCGCTGGCCGGTCGACACCCAGTGGCCGACGCTCCGGCTCAAGCTCCCGTCGTCGGCCAGCAGGTGCAGGAGCGCGCCGCTGGCCGCGAACGCCTTCGCGAGCTCCTTCAGCGCGTCGTCGAGCATCGCGTCCACGTCGAGCGTGCGGTGCAGCGCCCGCGCCGCCTGGTTCAAGAGCCCCAGACCATCGGACAGGGTCTTGGCCTCGCCATAGAGCCGCGTCGTCTCCGCCTCACGGGCGCGGGCCTGGGCGTAGAGCCGGCTCTCCTCGAGGGCCATCGCGAGGTTCTGGCAGAGCGAGCCGAACGGCTCGACGCTGCGGGGACTGATCGGCCGGCGGCTCGGCTTGTTGTCCGCGCTCACGACGCCGATCACGCGGTCACCGACGACGAGCGGCGCGATGACGAAGCGCCGCGACCGCAGATACGGCCGACCGAGGTGGGCGCGATCGAGCGGCAGCACGCGGGCGAGATCCGCGTCGGACAGCACCGCGATCGGCCGGCGGCTCCGGAGCGCCTCGTGGAACGGGCCCGCGGCGGCGGTCACCGGCAGCCGCAGCCCCGCGGGCTCGTCGTCGTCGCCGGTCGTCACCGGCTCGAGCTCCGAGCCGTCGGCCGTCAGGAGCAAGACGTTGACGCGGTCGAAGCCGACGACGTCGCGCGCCGCGCGGACGAACGCGGCGAGGCGATCGGCACGCTCCCACGAGCTCTGCATCGCCATCGCGGCGTGGGAGAGCCGCTCGAGCAGCGCGCCCCTCCTCGGCTTCCCGGAGGAGCCGCGCCTTGTCGATCGCCAGGGAGGCCTGGTCGGCCAGCGCCGAGAGCAGCGCGACCTCGTCCGGCAAGAAGTGGCGCACCCCTTGGTGAACACGTTGAGCGTGCCGATGGCGCGCCCGTGGGCGCGGAGCGGGACCCCGGCGAAGCCGCGAAAGCCCTGCTCGAGCGCGACACGCTTGTGCGCGGGATCGTAGCGCGTGTCCTCGGCCAGGTCCTCGACCACGAGCGGCGCGCCGGCGGCGACGATCACGCCGCTCAAGCTCTCGCCGACCCTGAGCCGGGGCCGCGCCATCACGCCGGCCGCCGATTCGGTCCGGGCGCCGACGACGAGATCGTCGCCCTCGATCAAGCGGCAGGCCCGCCGCTTCGGCGCCGACGAGCCGGGCCGCCTCGTTGACGATGACCGTGAGCACCTCTTCCGGATCGTGGACGGCCGCCAGCCGGCGCGACACGTCGTTGAGCACCTCGAGCCGATGCTGATTCCGCTCCGCCTGCTCGTAGAGACGGGCGTTGCGCAGGAAGAACCCCACCTGCTCGCAGACGTGGTCGAGTCCGCGCAGCTCGCGCTCGGAAGCTCCGGCGCGTGGTCCACCACACGATGTAGAAGCCGCCGATCACCTCGTCCTCGACGATCAGCGGCAGCAGAAGGCCGGACTGATGCGGAAAGCTCCGGAACATCGCGTGCGTGAATCGCGGATCGCGCGCGACGTCGTCCGAGAACACCGGGCGCCGCTCCTGCCAGAGCGGCAGGAAGAAGCCCTGCTCCTTGAGGGGCAGCGGCATCGAGGACAACGTCTCCATGTATTCGCGGGGCACGTGGTACGCCGCGGTCGGCACCAGCCGGCCGCTGCCGAGATCTTGCAGGTAGACGGCCGCGGTGTCCGCACCGAGCAGGCGGACCAGCTCCCGGCAAATCCGCCGAAGCGCCTCGCGGACGTCGAGGGTGGAGCTGACCGTGGCCGAGATCGCGGCCAGCGCCTCGCTCTCGCCGAGCCGCTCGGCTGAGCTCGGCCTGGAGCCGCGCGTTGTCCTGGGCCAGCCGCCGCCGGTCGAAGACCCGCGCGACGATTTCGCCGAGGCGCGGGAGATCGATCGGCTTCAAGATGTAGCCGGCGCTCCGGCTCTCGACGGCCTGGATCGCCGAGTCGAGCGTCGCGCGGCCGGTCACGACGATGATCTCCGGCGGTGTATCTCCTGCCCGGCCTCGCGCATGAGGCTCGCGCCGTCGGCGTCGGGCAGATCGAGCTCGAGCAGCACCAGCGCGAACGTGTTTCTGACGGATCAGCCGCAGCCCTCGGCGCCCGTGCGGGCCACGGCGACCGCGTACCCTTCGCGCTCGAGGAAGTCGCTCAGGAGGAGGGCGGCGTCGGGGTCATGGTCGATGACCAGGATGGCGTCCTGCTCGCCCATCCTTCTGAGCCTATCACCACCCGGCAGTGAGCATGCCGTTCTGGAACAGCACGAAGACCAGCCACGCCAGCTGCACGCCCACGAAGATCGCGAGCCCGCGATCGCGCCCGGCTTGCAGGTGCGCGCGATACTGGAAGACGGCGCCGAGCAGACAGATCGCGGCGAACGCCGCCGATTGATACGTCGTGAGGAGCCCAGCCGTCACGGCCAGGCCGGCCGCGAAGCTCCAGAGGACATACGCACCGAGCCAGTGAGCGATGATGGAAACGCCGATCGAGGCGCGAGAGCCTGACTTGCCGAACAGCCGAGCGAGCGCGACCGCCCCGGCTCCGAGCAGGAAGAGCACCACCAAGGTCGCGAGGGCCCAGCGGCTCATGGCGTGCGGGGATTCGTCCGCGGGCGAGTCTATCCGCCGGCTCAGCGCCTGTCAACCGCAACATATTGACACTACAGGCAATTTCGCCCTATCATCGCTGGATGCCACCTACCCGGCTCTCGACGAACCCGTCTCTTCGCAGCATGACGGGATTCGGCCGGGCCGAGGCTCTCACTGACGGATTCGCCGTGACCGTCGAAGCACGCTCGGTCAACCATCGGCACCTCGACATCGCGCTGCGCCTTCCGCGGGCGCTCGGCGCGTTCGAGATGGATGCGCGCCGGCTGATCCAGTCGCGTCTCGAGCGTGGGCGGATCGACGTCGCCGTGCAGGTCGGTCCGGCGCCGGGCCAATCCACGCAGCAGATCCGCGTCGACTCGGCGCTCGCCGCCCAGTACGTCGAGCAGGCGCGGGCACTCGGCCGCGCGGCCGGGCTGGCCGAGGACGTCTCGCTCACGTGGGTGCTCGAGCGCCCGGTGTCGTGCGCACCGAAGAGTCCGAGACGTCCGCGAGCGCGCTCACGTGGCCGCCGGTCGCGGAGGTGCTGGGGCGCGCGCTCGACGAGCTGGTGGCCTGTCGCGCGACCGAAGGCGATGCGCTCGGCGCCGAGCTCTCCGCGCAGCACGCCGCGCTGCGGGCGCAGGTGGACATGATCGCGAGCGCGCACGCCGGCGGCGCTGGCGCGGTATCAGGAGCGGCTGCGCGAGCGCATCGGCGCCCTGCTCGGCGACGTCGTGGTCGACGAGGGCGCATCCTCACCGAGGTGGCGATCTGGGCCGAGAAGACGGACGTCCGGGAAGAGCTGACGCGGCTCGCCGCGCACCTCGAACAGCTCGCGGCGCTCCTCGACCGTGGCGGCTCCGTGGGCCGGCCGCTCGACTTCCTGATCCAGGAGCTGAATCGCGAGGTCAACACCATCGCCTCGAAGGCGGACGATCTCGAGCTGAGCCAGTCGGCGCTCGCCGCCAAGGGGATCATCGAAAAGATGCGCGAGCAGGCGCAGAACCTGAGTAGCCGGGCGAACGGCGGGAGTCGGTCGGTGACGCAGCTGGTGAACGTGGGGCATGGCAACGTCGTGGTCGCCGATCAGATCGTGGCGATCGTCGCGCTGGATTCCTTGCCGGTGAAACGGCTCATCGAGAGCGCCAAGGGCAGCACCAAGCTGGTCGACGCCACCAACGGGCGTCGCACGCGGGCGGTCATCGTGACCGGGAGCGATCATCTGATCCTCTCGTCGCTCGAGCCCGCCACGCTCGCCCAGCGCCTCGTCACGGACCGAGGCACGCCGGGTGATTAGACGTCGCGGCACGCTGTTCGTCGTCTCGGCGCCGTCGGGCGCCGGCAAGACGACGCTGTGCCGCGAGATCCGGCTGCGGGTCCCCGATCTGGCGTACTCGGTCTCGGTGACGACGCGGCCGCCGCGCCCGGGCGAGATGGACGGGATCGATTTCCGCTTCGTCGGCGTCGACGAGTTTCGCGCGATGCTCGACCGCCGCGAGCTCGCGGAGTGGGCGACCGTGCACGGCAACCTCTACGGGACGCGCGCGCTCGCTCGAGGACGCGCTGGCCGTCGGCCGCGACGTGCTGCTGGACATCGACACGCAGGGCGCCGCGCAGCTGCGGGAGCGCTATCCGGATGCGGTGCTGATCTTCATCCTGGCGCCGTCGGTGAAGGACCTGGAGCATCGCCTGCGCGAACGGCGCTCCGACGCCGAAGTCGAGATCGAGCGGCGGCTGGTGCGCGCGCGCGAGGAGATCGCGCTGTGGCGGCGCTACGACTACTTGATCGTGAACCGTGACGTGAAAGAGGCCCTGGACCAGCTCGAGTCGATCATCATGGCCGAGCGCTGCCGGACGGCGCGCATCGACCTCACCCTGCCCGACCTGGAGGTACAAAATTGATGGCATTCCCCTCGCTCGAGAGCGCCCTGAACAAAGTTTCGAACCGGTATCTGCTCGTCGTGCTGGCCGCGAAGCGGTCGCGTCAGCTCAACCGCGGCGCCGCGGCGCGCGTCGAGAGCCGGCACAAGAAGCCCACGAGCGCGCGCGCTGGAGGAGATCGCGGCGGCCAAGGTCGAATACCGGGTGAAGGAAGAGGGCGACACGCCCAAGGCCTGAGCCGGACATGAGTCTCGCCGGCCGTGAGCTGATCCTGGGCGTCACGGGGTCGATCGCCGCGTACAAGGCGGTCTACCTGCTGCGCGAGCTGACCCGGCTCGGCGCCTCGGTCACGGTCTGCCTCTCCGAGCACGCGCGGGAGTTCGTGGGCCCGCTCACGTTCCGGACTCTGTCCGGGCGCCCCGTGCTCTCGAGCCTCTTCGATCCGCAGAGCGACGACGCCGTCGAGCACGTCGCGCTCGCCGAGCGCGCCGACGCCGTCGTCGTCGCGCCGGCCACCGCGCAATCTGCTCGGCGAAGGCCGCGCACGGCATCGCCGACGACTTCCTGACGACGCTCCTGCTCGCGGCGCGGGCGCCCGTGCTGATGGTGCCGGCGATGGACGGCGGCATGTGGGACCACGCGGCGGTCACCGCCAACGTCGCGACCTTGCGCCGCCGCGGCGTCGCCGTGCTCGAGCCCGACACCGGCGCGCTCGCCTCGGGGCTCAGCGGCAAGGGCCGGTTCCCCGAGATCGACGAGATCGTCGAGGCGCTGCGGCGGCTGCTGGTGCCGACGCGCGACCTGACCGGTGAGCGCCTGCTCGTCACCGCCGGTCCGACGCGCGAGCCGATCGACCCGGTCCGCTACATCTCGAACCGCTCGTCGGGGAAAATGGGCTACGGGCTGGCGACGGCCGCGCTCCGACGCGGGGCCGAGGTGACCCTGGTGTCCGGCCCCACCGCGCTGACGCCGCCGCCCGGCGCGGTGTTCGTCCCGGTGCAGACCGCCGAGGAGATGCGCGAAGCGGTGCTCCACCACCTCGAGCGCGCGACGATCGTCATCAAGGCCGCGGCGGTCGCCGACTATCGCGCCAAGCAGGCCTCGAGCACGAAGATCAAGGGCAAGCGCGATCTCACGCTCGAGCTGACGCCGAACCCGGATATCCTCGCGGAGGTGGCGGCCCGGCGGCCGAACGCCTTCGTCGTCGGCTTCGCCGCCGAGACCAACGACGTCGCCGAGAACGCGCGCGCCAAGCTCGAACGCAAGGGGATCGACCTCCTGGTGGCGAACGACGTGAGCCAGCAGGGCATCGGCTTCGAGGCGGAGGACAACGAGGTGCTCCTGCTCGACCGCTGGGGCGGCGTGCGCCCGTTGCCGCGGATGCCGAAGTCCGACGTCGCCGACGCGATCCTCTCGCACGTGCTCTCACTCCGCACCGCCGCCGTCACGCGAAAGACGCCCGCCTAGCCGGTATGGCGACCGGCGATCCGCGCGCCCTGCTCGCCGACGCGCTCGGGGCGCTCGGCGAGACGCTCCGCCATCATCGTGATCTCGGGTTCACGGACCTCCCGGTCGGCGGCGACTATCTGCTCGGCCCCGCCGAAGCGCTGCGCGCCCAGGAGCAAGCCGTCCAGGGTTGCCGCAAGTGCAAGCTCTGCGAGGCGCGCTCGACGGTCGTGTTCGGCTCCGGCAATCCGCGCGCGGAGCTCGTCGTCATCGGCGAAGGCCCGGGCGCGGACGAAGACGCGCAGGGCTGCCCTTCGTCGGGCGCGCCGGGCAGCTCCTGACGAAGATGCTCGAAGCCCGCAAGGTCGAGCTCTCGCGCGACGAGGTCTACATCTGCAACGCGGTGATGTGCCGGCCGCCCGGCAACCGGAATCCCGAGGCCGACGAGCTCGCCGCGTGCGCGCCGTTCCTGGCCGCCAAGCTCGCGGTGCTCCAGCCCAAGGTGGTCCTGGCGCTCGGCAGCGTCGCGACCCAGAGTCTCCTCGGCACGCGCGAGCCGATCGGCAAGCTGCGCGGCCGCGTGCATCCATACGGCTCCGCGGTGTTGATCCCGACCTTCCACCCGGCCTTCCTCCTGCGCAATCCCGGCGAGGAGTACAAGCGCATGGCGTGGGAGGACCTCCAGCTCGCCCGACGGGAGTACGACCGCCGCAAGACTCGATGACGGCCAGCCGTACGCGGACGCCACCGCACGGGTTGTCCGCAAGCACGGAGCCAGGTCGCATCTATATCAGGCCACCCTCGGTAGCACCGGCCTCAGGCTCAGATAAATGATCGCGGACGTCGCCTTCGACGCCCCGGTCCGTCATTCGTTCTCGTATCGCATCCCCGACGGCTGGGCGCTGGTTCCCGGTCAGCGCGCGCGAGCGCCCTGCGCGGCGCCGCGCGGGTCGGGATGGTCGTGGCGGTGCGCGACGGCGCGGACACGGAGCTCAAGCCGCTCGCCCGGCTGGTCGACACCGAGCCCGTCCTGTCCAAGGCGCAGCTCGATCTCGTCGGATGGATCGCAGCGCAGAGTCTCTCGTCCGTCGGCTCGACCTGCGCCGCCCTCTTGCCGCCGCCCGTGATCACCGACGTCGGGGATCCGCGGTGCGCGGCCACGCCGCCGCGGACCGCCCCGCATCGCCCAAGCCCGAGCTCCTGATCGGCGCAGGCCGGGAGAAGCGAGTGCTCGAGCGTCTGGAGACCGCCGGGCGGACGGCGCTGGTGATCGCCGCCGACGTCGAGACCGCGGCACGCTGGGCGCAGCGGCTGGCGAAGATCGATCGCGTGGTGAGGCTCGATTCGGGTGTACCCGACGAGGAGCGCGCCGCGGCGTGGGGCGCGCTCCGTGACGGGTCGGCGCGTCTGGCTGCCGGCACGCGATCGGCGCTGCTGGCTCCGCTCCCGCCGTCCGCCACCCTGGTTCTGATCGACGAGCACGAAGCGGCCCACAAGCCGCCGGGCGCGCCGCGCATGCACTCGCGTGACGTCGCGCTCGAGCGCGCCGCGCGCGAGCCGCTGGCGCTTCTGCTCACGGCGGCGACCCCGAGCGCCGAGGCGTGGTGGCGCGCCGAGTCCGGGCTCGTCGACATGCCGGCCCGGGAGCCGGGGCCGTGGCCGGCCGTCAGCATCGCGGACACGCGCGGCATTCTCAGGCGCGAGCCGCTCACCCTGCCGCTTTCGCGGGCGATTCGCGAAACCCTGGCGGCGAAGCGACGCGTCTTCCTCGTGGTCAGCCGGCTCACGTCGTCGCTCGCGTGCGACGAGTGCGGACGGTCGTCCGCTGCGCGGAGTGCGCGATCGCGTTCGCCTACTCGCGCGCCGCGGCCCGGCTGGTGTGCCGCGTCTGCGGCGCGTCGCACCCGCTGCCCGATACCTGCGCGGCGTGCCGGGGTCGGCGGCTCACGCCGTTCGGCTGGGGCGCCGAGCGCGTGGAGCACGCCGTACGCCGCCGCTTCCCCGACACGCGCATCGCGCGCTGGGATCCCGAGTCGGCGCGCGGGGCCAAGGGCGAGGCGCAGCGCGCGGCCGCGGCGGCCGCCGACGTCGTGATCGGCACACGCGGCGCGCTCCGGCTCTTCGGGCCGGCCGCGCTCGGGCTGGCCGCGTTCGTGGCGCCGGACCAGCTCCTGCGCGCGCCCGATTTCCGCGCCGGCGAGCGCACGCTCGCGCTCGCATGGGCCGCGGCGGAGCGGGTCGCGGCCGACGGCGCCGTGATCATCCAGTCGCAGAACCCCGGCCACTATGCGTTCGAGGCCGTCGCGCGGCAGAACCTCGGCGAGTTCTACCGCCAGGAGCTGAAGTTCCGCGCCGAGCTCGGCTACCCGCCCTTCCGTCGCCTCGCGGTCGTCACCACGCGTGGCGGTCAGCCGGATCAGACGCGCGGGCTGGCGGAAGCCGTCGGCGCGGCGCTGCGGGGAATCAAGGGGCTCACGGTCTATCCGCCGGTCCCTGATCGAACCGACCGCACGCGACGGATCGTCGTCAAGGGCGACGGCGACTTGCCGCGCCTGCTCGACGAGGCGCTCCGGGACATCAAATCACCGAGCGCCGGTCGCGGTATTATTGATGTGGAGGTCGATCCGGTCGAATGGCCGTTCTGAAAGTCAGAAGATACGGCGATCCCGCGCTCCGGCGCAGCGCCGAGCCCGTCGGCGAAGTGACACCCGAGGTCCGTCTGATCATCGCGGACATGATCGAGACGATGTACGACGAGGTCGGGATCAGCCTCGCGGCGCCGCAGGTGGGCATCTCGAAGCGGCTCATCGTCATCGCCGACGAGGAGGGCCGTGGCGTGCAGGCGCTCCTGAACCCGACGATCGTCGACCGCGGCGGCGAAATGACCGGAGAAGAAGGCTGCCTCTCGATCCCGGGCGTCTTCGCGCCCGTCACGCGCGCCGCGTGGGTCAGGGTCGAGGCGCGCTCGGTCGACGGCAAGCCCCTGGCGATCAACGCCCGCGGGCTGCGCGCGCGAGTCCTGCAACACGAGATCGACCATCTCGACGGCGTGCTCTTCATCGACCGGGTCGAGCCGATGCTGCGCGACCGCATCAAGCGGAAGATCAAGAAGGAAGGTCTCCGCGACGACGCTTCCCGCCACGCCTTCGCGCTCTAAAGTTCGCGTCCAGCTCCCGAGGTCGGCGTCGCCCGCTGGGCCACCCACGCCTCGAGCAGGGTGTAGGTAACCGCCAGCACCACCGGGCCGACGAACAGGCCGATGAGGCCGAAGGCCAAGAGGCCTCCGATCACGCCCGCGAAGATCAGGAGGAACGGCAGGTTCGCGCCCCGCTTGATGAGGATCGGCCGCAGGATGTTGTCGATGCTCCCGGCGCCGATCGACCACACGAGCATCACCGTGCCCCAGAACGTCCCGCTGGTCCAGTAGGTCCAGATCACGGCGCCCAGAAGCACCGGCAGCGCGCCGATCTGAGCGATGCCCAGCACGGAACATGACCGACGTCAGGAGCAACGCGTAGGGAACGCCGACGATCAGGAGGCCGATGCCGCCGAGGATGGCCTGAAGCAGCGCGGTGAGCACGATACCGAGGGCGACCGCGCGAATGGCGCTGGCCGCGAGCACCGTGACGCGCTCGCCCTGCCGGTCCGGCCAGCCGACGCGTAAAGGCCAGGACGCCGGCGGCGACCGTCTCTCCGTTTGCGTACAGGATCGCCGAGATCGACACGGCGAGCACGATCTGCACCAGCAGCGTTCCGATCGCCCCGAGCTCGACGAGCACCCATCGCGCGATCGCCGTCAGGTACGGGGCCGCGCGCGCCAAGAGATCCTCGGAGGGCAACGCCGCGAGCACCACCCACTCCTTCGCGATCTTCCGGCCGATCAGCGGAATTTGCGACACCCAGTCGGGTGGAGGTGGCATGGAGAATCGAGTGAGTGCTTTGGACCATGCGACGACGTCGTCGGTGCGGTCGGCGAGGCCGATGACGGTCGTCGCCAGCGGCGCGGCGATGATGAGAGCCATGACGAGCGTCATGACGGTCACCGCGAGGGCGCGACTGCCCCAGAGGCTCGCCTGGGCAGCGCGCAGCATGGGCCACGTCGCGATCGACGATCATCGTGGCCCAGATCCCCGCGAGCAGGAATGGCCGGAGCACCCAGAAGCTCGCGATCGTCAACGCCGCCGATGGTCATCACGCCGAGAACGATCCGAGTCAGGTCCCAGCTGCGCGCAGCCGTGTTCACCTCGTTCATGGCTTTCCCCGTATCGTGACGTCGGTACGTCAGCGCTTGAGATCCGTCCGCGGCAGCCTCGCAGGCCGCCTTCTCGGTGTAAATGGTCCTTAGGGCCTAACTGCTTTCCTCTGATGTGACGAGTTGGTAGCTTTGGGTCGTCGTGACGAATCGCCTGAAGGTTCTCTTCTACGGAACTCCCGCGTTCGCGCTGCCGACCCTCGAGGCCGCTCCTGCGTCACCATGACGTCGTCGCGGTCGTCACGCAGCCCGACCGGCCGGCCCATCGCGGACAGCGTCTGACCCCGCCACCGGTGAAGACGCGCGCCCTGGAATCCGGGCTCCGGATCCTGCAGCCGCCGCGCCTGCGCGATCCCGAGTGGCCCGAGCGCCTGCGCGCGCTCGGCGCCGACGTGGCGGTCGTCGCCGCGTTCGGCCAGATCCTGCCGCAGGCCGTGCTCGACGCACCCCGGCGCGGCTCGATCAACGTCCACGGCTCGCTGTTGCCGCGCTACCGCGGCGCCGCGCCGATCCAGTGGGCGATCATGCGCGGCGAGACCGTGACCGGGATCACGACGTTCCAGATGGACGCGGGCATGGACACGGGCCCGATGCTGCTCTCGGCGTCGACGCCGATCGGCCCCGAAGAAACCGCTGGAGACCTGGGCATCCGGCTCGCCGCGCTCGGCGCCGAGGTCCTGATCGACACGCTCGCGCGGCTCGACGCGCTGACGCCGAGGCCACAGCGCAACGAGGACGCGACCCTGGCGCCACGACTCAAGCGGACCGACGGATATCTCGACTGGAATCGCTCGGCACGCGAGCTGGTCGACGTCGTCCGCGGCTGCAATCCGTGGCCGGGCGGCCTCACGCGCGGGCCCTCCGGCGCGCTCACGATCTGGCGGGCGACCGCGCTCGACGCGGGCCGGACGCACGCGCCCGGCACCCTGGAGCGTCCAACCGCGGCAAAGCGACGAGCTCGCCATCGCCACGTCCAACGGGTGGCTGCAACCGGTCGAGGTCCAGCCCGAGAATCGGCGCGCGATGTCCTGGTCGGACTATCTCCGCGGCGCGCGCATCGCGGCGGGCGCCGTGTTCGCGCTGCCGGACGCTGGTCGGCCCGCGTCATGAGCGCACCGCGCCCGGGACGCAAGCCGAGCGGGAGCCGCCGCCCGGATACCGCGCACGCCTGCGCCCGTTCCGGCTTCGGCCGCTCGCGAGGTCGCGGCGCGCGTGCTCGAGCGCGTCGAGACCGACGCGAGCTTTGCCGACAGCGCGCTGGACGCCGAGCTGACCTCGCGGCGTCTGGAGCCTCGCGACGCTGCGCTGGCCACGGAGCTCGTGTATGGCGCGCTTCGCTGGCAGCGGCTATCTCGACTGGATCCTGGCGCCGCACTCCCGCCGACGGCTCCCGTCGCTCGATCCGCGGGTCCGCGTCCTTTTACGGATGACCGCGTACCAGATCGCCTTCCTCGAGCGCGTGCCGGCGTTCGCGGCGGTCAACGACGCGGTCACGCTGGCGCCGCGATCACCCGGCGTGAGCGCCTTCGTCAACGCCGTCCTTCGGTCGTTCGCGCGCCGCGGCGCGCGCGAGCGCGAGCCGGCCCCGCCCCGCAACCCGATCGACGCGCTGGCGGCGCGCTGTTCCTTCCCCACGTGGATCGTCGAGCGCTGGGTCGTTCGCTACGGCCGCGACGAGGCCGAGTCGCTGATGCGCGCGCTGAACGAGCGCCCGCCGCTGACCCTTCGCGCGAACCGCCTGCGAATCACCCGCGACGAGCTCGGCCGGCGTCTGGCGGACGAGGACGGTCTCGACTCGCGGCCGACGCGCCTGGCTCCCGAGGGACTCGTCGTGGGCCCGGGCGGCGCACCGGGTGAATGGCGCGCGTTCGTCGACGGCGGCTTCGCCGTGCAGGACGAAGCCTCGATGCTGATCGCGCGGCTGCTGGCCCCCGAGCCCGGCGCGACCGTGGCCGACGTCTGCGCGGCACCGGGAACCAAGACCACGCATCTGGCCGAGCTCATGGACAACCGCGGCCGCATCCTGGCGTTCGATCGCGAGCCCACGCGTCTGGCGCGAGTCGGCGAGGCGGCGGCCAGGCTCGGGATCTCGATCATCGACGCGCGCGAGGGACCCGTCGAGAGCCTGGCGCCAGGATTTTCCGGCCGCGTGCGACGGCGTTCTCGTCGACGCGCCGTGCTCGAACCTGGGCGTGCTGCGCCGCAATCCCGAGGTGAAGTGGCGGCGCCAACCGTCCGACATCGCGCTGGCGAGCCAGCGCCAGCGGGAGATCCTGGGCTCCGCGGCTGCGATGGTTCGGCCCGGCGGGCGCCTGGTCTACGCCACGTGCTCACTCGAGCCCGAGGAGAACGACGACGTCGCGCGGGCGTTCCTGGCCGCGAAGCCGGAGTTCCGGCCTCGATCCGCCCGACGACTTCCCGCTGCCGCTCGACGCCGCCGGCTGGCTCCGCTGCCTGCCGCACCGGCACGGCACGGACGGCTTCTCCGCCGTCCGCTTCCGCCGCCCGAGGTTTCGGGTATAACAACTCCGTGATCAAGATCGCGCCGTCGATCCTATCGGCCGACTTCGCCGCGCTCGCCAGCGACATCGCGCGCGTCGAGGCGGGCGGCGCCGATCAGCTCCACGTCGACGTCATGGACGGGCGGTTCGTGCCGAACATCACGATCGGGCCCCTCGTGGTCGCGGCGATCCGCAAGCGCACGCGGCTCCCGCTCGACGTTCACCTGATGATCGTCGAGCCCGAGCGCTACGTCGCCGGAGTTCGTCGCGGCCGGCGCCGACATGGTCACGGTGCACGTCGAAGCCTGCACGCATCTGCAGCGCACGCTCGCTCACATCCGCGAGCTCGGCGCGCGAGCCGGCGTCGCGCTGAACCCGTCGACGCCGCCCTCGGCCCTGGAGTACGTCCTCGACGACCTCGATCTCGTGCTGGTGATGTCGGTCAACCCCGGCTTCGGCGGCCAGTCGTTCATCCCGAGCGCGCACCGGAAGATCCGCGAGCTCGAAAGCTCCTGGGCACCCGGCCCGTCGACGTCTCGGTCGACGGCGGCGTGAAGGCGGGCCTCGCGAAGTCGCTCGCCGAGGACGGCGCCTCGACTCTGGTCGCCGGCTCGGCCGTGTTCGGCGCCGCCGATCCGGCGGCCGCGGTCCGCGCGATCCGCGCCGCCGCGACAGCGTAGCGCGATGGACGTCGTCTACGCGCCCGCGCACCGCGGCCGGTTCTTCGAGGTGCTCCAGCAGACCGAGCGCAGCCAGACCGCGGTCATGACGATCGCGCCGGGCGAGGACGGCGGCCCTGGAGGAGGAGCACGCGGGCGATCAGGTCGTCTACGTCGTCGAGGGTGAAGCGCTCGTGCGCATCGCCGACAAGGAGCACCGCGCGATAGCGGGATCGCTGGTCATGATCCCCGCACGGACCCGCCACTACGTGAAGAATCCGGGGCCCACCCCGCTGTTCTTCGTGACGCGTGTACGCACCCCGGCCTACTGAGGTCGCGGAGCCGAGCCGCCCGGTTGGTATCAGGTTGGGGTATACTGAACTCCTATGCGGATCCGTGGTGGCGTCCACCCTGTTGCTGCTCCTGATCGGGACGGTTGGGCCGGCCGCTGCCCAGCAGGTGGGCGGCACGACCGGGTCTCTGGGCCTCCCAATCCTCACGGGCCCGGTGTTCGTCGTCCGGCCGAACCCCACTGGGCCGTTCGTGGTCGTGCCGCAGGGCACCAGGGGCTCGCGAGAGTCGAACCCCTTCACGCGACGAGCCCCACTCCTTCAACAACCCCCACCCGATGCTGCCCAACGCGGGTCTCGGGTACGCCGCGCGCTTCATCTGGATGCAGCCGCAACCCGTGGCGATGCAGGTATACGTGCCGACGCCGGAAGGCGTGCCCGGCCCGATACCAGACGATGTTCGCCGAGGTGCCGGGGTTCTTCGTCGCGCAGACGGCGACGGGGGTCTGGCTTCCCGAGCGCTGGGTCCTCGACCAGGTCAACGTCGGCATCTATCAGTGGCGCGTCGCGCCGATGCAGTTCGTCCCGAACGGCAGCCGGTAGTCCCCAAACCCCCGCAGCCGTCTCGTTGATCTTCGCCTGATGTTCCCGTAAAGTAGGGCGTTCCCATGCTCGATTCCCTGAGTACGAGACTGCAAACCATCTTCGACAAGCTGGGCGGCCGCGGCCGGCTGTCGGAGGAGAACATCCAGGAGGCGCTCCGCGAGGTTCGCGTGGCGCTGCTCGAAGCCGACGTCAACTTCAAGGTCGTCCGCGCCTTCATCGACCGCGTCGAAGGACAAGGCGGTGGGGCAGGACGTCCTGACATCGCTGACGCCGGCGCAGCAGGTCGTGAAGGTCGTCCACGACGAGCTGGTCGAGCTGCTCGGCGGCAGCGGGCATCGCCTGGCGACGGCGCCCCACCCGCCGACGGTCATCATGCTCATGGGTCTGCAGGGCTCCGGCAAGACGACGACCGCGGCGAAGCTCGCGCGCCTCTACACCAAGCAGGGACAGCACCCGCTGCTCGCGGCCGCCGACACCCAGCGGCCGGCCGCCATGGATCAGCTCCGCACCCTCGGCGCTCAGCTCGGTGTTCCGGTGACCGGCGAGCCCGGGCAGACGCCGCTCGAGATCTGTCGCGCCGCGCGCGAAGAAGCGGCGAGCCGCGGTCTGACGCCGCTCATCCTCGACACCGCCGGCCGGCTTCACATCGACGAGGCGCTGCTGGGCGAGCTGCAGGCGATCCGGCGCGAGGTCGCGCCGCATCACGTGCTCCTCGTCGTGGACGCGATGACCGGTCAGGACGCCGTCACGGTCGCCGACAAGTTCAACCAGGCGGTCGGGATCGACGCGGTCGTCCTCACCAAGATGGACGGCGACTCGCGCGGCGGCGCCGCGCTCTCCGTCCGCCACGTCACCGGGCGACCGATCGCGCTTCGTCGGCGTGGGCGAGAAGACCGACGCGCTCGAGCCGTTCCATCCCGATCGCCTGGCCTCGCGGATCCTCGGCATGGGCGACGTGCTCTCGCTGGTCGAGAAGGCGCAGGAGGTGGTCGATCAGACCAAGGCCGAGGCGCTGGCCAAGAAGCTGCGCGAGGACACGTTCTCGCTCGAAGACTTCCGCGACCAGCTCAAGCAGCTCCGCCAGATGGGCCCGCTCGATCAGATTCTCGGCATGCTGCCGTTCGGCAAGATGCTGAAGGGCGCGCCGAAGGACCTCGACGGCGAATCGGCCGATCTCGATCGGTTCGACGCGATCATCGGCCTCGATGACGCCGGGCGAGCGGCACAATCCCGAGGTCATCAACGGCAGCCGGCGCCAGCGCATCGCACGGGGCAGCGGCACCAACGTGCAGGACGTGAATCGGCTCCTGAAGCAATACGCGCAGCTCCGCAAGGTCATGAGGCAGTTCAAGGGCATGGAGGGAAAGCTTCCCGCAGCATGAAGAATCTTCCGGGATTTCCACGGTAGCCGCATGGAGGGGGTGAGCACGTGCCAGTGACGATTCGACTGAGACGGACCGGGACGACGAAGCGACCGGCCTATCGCGTGGTGGTGGCGGACTCGCGTTCACCGCGCGACGGCCGGTTCATCGAGGTGCTCGGGCACTACAGCCCGCTGACCGAGCCGCCGACGGTGTCGATCGACCGGGCGAAGGTGGACGAGTGGATCAAGAAGGGCGCTCAGCCGTCGAACACGGTTCGAAGGCTGATCGCGAACGCGCCGAACACGCCGATCGCGAGCGCGCCCGACAAGAAGTAGAGGCCGCGATGGGCGAGCGTCTCGTGGTGATCGGTGAGATCACACGGGCCCACGGCCTGCACGGCGAGATGCGGGTGACGCCGCTCACGGATCACCCCGAGCGGTTCGAGGCGCTCACCGAGTGTGTCCTGTGGGATCACGTGCCGGGACACGCGCGAGCCCTGTCGTATCACCGGGGCGCGCCGGCAGGGCGCCGCGGTCCTGCTCTCGCTGGCGGGATGCGACACGGTCGACGCGGCCAGCGCGCTGGTGGGGCGGCTGCTGGCGGTGCCGGAGGCGGAGGCATTGCCGCTGCCGCCGGGTCAGTTCTATCCGTGGCAGCTCGAGGGCTGCCGCGTGATGACCGAGGACGGGCGAGAGGTCGGACGGGTGACCCGGATCGAGCACTCGGGGGCCCAGGACCTGTGGGTGGTGAGCGACGGCGCTCGCGAGCGTCTGATCCCGGCGGTGGCCGAGATCGTGCTCGAGGTCGACGTGGCGGCGGGCCGCGTCGTGATCCGGCCGCCGGACGGCCTGCTCGAGCTGTAGGGACGCGCGGCGCATGCGCATCGACATCGTGACGCTTGTTTCCCGGGATGGTCACGCCGGTGCTCGCCGAGTCGATGCTCGGGCGCGCGCAGACGCGCGGACTCGTTGACATCCGGGTGGTCAATCTCCGAGACTACGCGGGGGTCGGCACCGGGTCACCGACGACTATCAGTTCGGCGGCGGCGGCGGCATGGTGCTGAAGCCGGAGCCGCTCTTCGCCGCAGTGGAGGCGCTGCGCACGCCGGGCGCGCGCGTGGTGCTCATGGACCCGCGAGGCCGAGCGCTTCACGCACGAGGTGGCGGGCGCGCTCGCGCGCGAGTCGCACCTGATCTTGCTGGCGGGACGCTACGAGGGCGTGGACGCGCGCGTCGGTGAGGAGCTCGCGGACGACGCGATCTCGATCGGCGACTACGTGGTGACCGGCGGCGAGCTGCCGGCGCTGGTGGTGACCGACGCGGTGACGCGACTGTTACCGGGTGTGCTCGGCGCCGAGGGCGCCGCCGGAGCGCGAGTCGTTCGCGGACGGGTTGCTGGAGCCGCCGCAGTACACGCGGCCCGAGGCTTACCGGGGCGCGCGCGTGCCGGCGGTCCTGCTCTCGGGCGACCACGCGCGGATCGCGCGGTGGCGGCGCGTGCAGGCGATCTGGGTCACGTGGCGCGAGCGGCCGGATCTTCTGGCGACCGCGCGCCTGACGGACGACGAGCGGAAGCTGGTGGAGCGATTCGAGCGCGGGGAAACGCCGGAGCAGATGGATTCTCCGGCATGACGCGGTACGAGGCGGATGAAAGGACTGCAGTGATGGACGCGATTGCGACTGGTCGAGGCCGCGCAGCTGAAGAAGGATCGCGCGGGGTTCGCGCCCGGCGACACCGTGCGCGTGCACGTCAAGGTCGTCGAGGGCGAGAAGGAGCGGCTGCAGCTGTTCGAAGGCATCGTCATCCGGCGCCGCGGCGAGGGCGGCCGGGCTTCGTTCACGGTGCGGCGCATCTCGTACGGCGTCGGCGTGGAGCGCACCTTCCCGCTGCACTCGCCCCGGATCGAGCGGGTCGAGGTCGCGCGGCGCAGCCGGGTGCGGCGCTCGAAGCTCTACTATCTCCGCGGGCTCGCCGGCAAGGCCGCGCGCCTCAAGGAAAAGCGCATGCCGCTCATTCCCACCACCGGCGCCCCCGAAGAATAGCCGACGAGTCCTCGTGACGCCGCCTCCGTCGGCGCCCTACCACTACGAGGCTCGAGCCTGGAAGACAGGCGTCACTCGGCTGGCGGGCATCGACGAGGCGGGACGCGGGCCGCTGGCCGGGCCGGTCGTCGCGGCCGCCGTCATCATCGGGCCGGAACGGCGTATCAAGGGCCTGGCCGACTCGAAGCTCCTGCACGGCCGAACAGCGCGAGGCGTTGTTCCACGTCATCAGCGAGCGCGCCGTCGCGGTCGGCATCGGCATCGTCGATCACCAGACGATCGACCGCATCAACATCCTGCAGGCGACTCGCCTCGCGATGACCGAGGCGGTCGCCCGACTCGCGGTCGAGCCCGATCTGGTCATCACCGATTTCGTCGCGCTGCGCGACCTCGCCTGCCCGCAGCGCAACCTCGTCGACGGCGACGCGCGCTGCGCGAGCGTCGCGGCCGCCTCGATCATCGCGAAGGTGACGCGCGACCGCCTCATGCTCGAGGCCGACCGCACCTTCCCCGAGTACGGCTTCGCCCGCCACAAGGGCTACGCGACCCCGGAGCATCTCGCCGCCCTCGACCGCTGGGGGCCGTGCCCGCTGCACCGGCGCACCTTCGCCGGCGTCTGGCGTCAGGGTGAGCTGTTCGTGCTGGAAAAGGACGACTAGCCGGCCGCCCGAGTGAAGCCTTGATCACGGCGCTGCGCTGGATCCACATCTCGGCCGGGATGCTCGCGCTCGTGCTGGCCCCGCTGGCCATGCTCACCGTGAAGGGCGGCCGCGCGCACCGGCGCTGGGGCACGATCTACTTCTGGTCGATGGCGGTGGTCGCGTCGACCGCCGTCGTGCTCGCCCTCTGGCGTCCGCAGATCTTCCTGGCGCTGCTGGCGGTCTTCAGCTTCTACCTGGCGTTTACCGGCTATCGCGTGCTTTCGCGCAAGCGTCCGACACAGGGGGACGCGGCCACGGCGCTACGACTGGGCGGCCGCCCTGGTGACGTTTGGGGCGAGCGCGGCGCTGGCGGTCCTCGGACTCCTCCGGCCCGGCCCGAGCTGGCAGCGTCTCGGCTTTGTCCCGGTGGTCTTCGGCGTGCTCGGCATGGTGCTGGCCGGGCTCGACCTGGCGAGGTTCGCGCGGCCTCCGGCGGATCCGCGTGCGTGGTGGTTCGCGCACATGGGCGGAATGCTGGGCTCGTATATCGCGGCGGTCTCGGCCTTCTCCGTCGTCAACTTCACCTTTCTGCCGACCACCGTACGCTGGCTCTGGCCCACCGCCCTCGGCGTCCCCTGATCACGGCCTGGATCACCTACTACAAGATCCGCTTCCGCGGCGCCGCGGGCGCCCGCGCCGAGGCCGTGACCACGCGCTGACCCGCACGATCTCCCCGTCCGGTGCGACAATGCCCGACCGGAGGGAACGATGGCGACCGCAGAGTTCGGAATGTTCGACTGGATCGATCGGCGGCAGCAGGGGCCGCTCGGCCAGCTCTACGAAGATCGGCTGCAGCTCCTGGAGCAGGCGGAAGCGGCCGGGTTCTTCTGCTATCACCTGGCCGAGCATCACGCCACGCCGCTCGGCATGGCGCCCTCACCGTCGGTGTTCCTCGCCGCCGCGGCCCAGCGCACGCGCCGCATTCGCCTGGGCCCGCTCGTCTATCTGCTGCCCCTGTACTCACCCCTCCGGTTGATCGGCGAGATCTGCATGCTCGACAACCTGAGCGGCGGGCGGCTCGAGCTCGGCGTGGGCCGCGGCGTGTCGCCCTACGAGGTCGGCTATCACGGCTTCGATCCGGCGCGCACGCGCGCGATGTTCCAGGAGGCGCTCGAGGTGATCGTGGCGGGGCTGACGAGCCCGCGGCTGACCTATCGTGGCGAGCACTACCGCTACGACGACGTGCCGATGGAGCTGGCGCCGCTTCAGCGCCCGTATCCGCCGCTCTGGTACGCGACGAGCAACGTCGACAGCGTGCCCGTGGGCCGCCTCGCAGGGCATGAACTTCGTCGGGCTCGGCCCGGCCGAGGCCTATCGCCCCTTCGTGGAGAAATACCGGGCGGTCTGGCCGGCGCATCGCGACGATCCGAGGCGGCTCAACGCGCACGTGCCGACCCCGCGAATCGGCATCAACCGGCAAGTGGTCGTCGCCGAGACGGACAAGGAAGCGGACGCGATCGCCCGCGCGGCGCATCCGCGCTGGGCGGCGAGCTTCGTGAAGCTCTGGGCCGACCACGGGGACACGACCTACGCTCAGCGCGTGAACCTCGACGCGGCGCTGCGCCACGAGACGATCCTGGTGGGCTCACCGGAGCGCGTGCGCGACCAGGTCGCGCGCCTGATCGAAACGACCGGCGCCAACTACGTAATCTGCTCCTTCGCCTGGGGCGATCTCACGCAAGACCAGTGCGCTGCGCTCGCTGCGCCTCTTCGCGGAGAAGGTCATGCCGGCCTTCAGCGGAGCACGCCATGAACGTGACGCTGTGGCCCGCGGATCGCGCTCGTCGCCCTCCTGGTCGGCGCGCTCCACGGTCCGGTCGCGGACGCGGCGGCGCAAACGCCGGCGCGCCACCGGGCCGATCACGATCGGCGTGCTGGCGCCCTCGACCGGGCCGTTCGGACCTACGCGCGCGACATCATCGACGGCGCGCGCCTCTACACCCGACGAGGTCGGCGGACAGCTCGGCCGGCGCAAGCTCGAGCTGGTGGTCGAGGACTATCAGACCCGGCCCGGCGTGGCGCTGACGAAGATCCGCAAGCTGGATCGAGCGCGATCGGGCCCAAGCCGATCGTCGGTCTGGTGCTCTCGGCCGCCGCTTTAGCGGTGAAGGACTGCTGAACGCACAGAAGGTGCCGCTGCTGATCTCCGGCTTCGCCGTCGCCGAAGCCTCTACGCTTCAGCAGAACCCTTACGTGTTCCGGCTGACCTACAGCGCGGCCATGACCGGCGCGCCCATCGGCCACTGGACCTATCGACAGCTGAAAGCGCGCAAGGCGGCGATCATCGCCCGACAGCGTGGGCCCGCTCGAGCTCATGATGGCGTGGGCGCGCGCCTTCGAGGAATCCGGCGGCAAGGTCGTCCAGGAGATCTATCCGCCGCTGGGCACCGCGGACATGGCGCCCTGGGTCGCGAAACTGCGCCAGGACGTGGACGTCATCGGGCGTGCAGACGGTCGGCGCCGACGGCGCTGCGCTTCGTGAAGCAATTCCAGGAGTACGGCATGAAGGGCAAGATTCCGGTCGTCGACGCCTCGGTGGGCGTCAGGCGAGATCTCGCCCTGCCCGCCGCGGGCGACGCCGCCGTCGGCGTCTACAACAGCCAGCCCTAGCTCAGTACACCGCTCGACACGCCGCGCAACCGGAAGTTCGTCCAGGCCTTCCGGTCGAAGTTCGGCCGCGACCCGGGCTCGCCCGCCGCGTTCACCACGCGGCGATGGCGGCGATCGACCAGGCCGTCGGCGCGACGGGCGGCCACATCGAAGACTCGGCGCGGTTCGTCGAGGCGCTGCGCAAGATGGACGTCGAGGCGCCCCCAGGGTCGCGTACGGTTCGACCGATACCAGAACGTCGTCACCGACATCCACATCAGCCGGATCGACAAGGTCGGCACCGACCGTCCCCGTCGTGATCGAGACCATCCGCAACGTCGACCAGTTCCTCGGCCTCGACCCCGCCGACTACCTGAAAAACCCCGCCTCATCACCCTCAAAGGCTCTTTCGTCAAACAGAAGTTCCGGCTCGTCTTTAAGCGAAACGCTCCGGAGGACCGACGGCCGGGCGAATGCTTCGATAAGCGGTCGACATTCGGTCCCTCTATGTCAGAGTTGGTCATGCGACCGCCTCCTGATCTCAGATCTACTGACGTATCCTCGAAGGGCCGCGTGCGAAGTTTGGCGGTCGCCCTCACTCCTGGTGGCGCCGCAAAGAGCCGAGAGAGATAAACCGCTCACATCGTCCTCAACGAGCTCGGGTTCGGTACCGTTGTGCCCCCGCATTCCACGGACAATCTTGCGCGGATTCCCATCCCCATATGCTCAGAGGTAACGATAGTCACGCATCACATCACGCTTGATTAACTGATTTCGGGATGCGCGGCAGCCAGCTTTCGCATGCGGGCGGGCGTAATTCCGTTGGAGAGTCGCCCTGGCGATATATGATTTCAATGCGATTCTCATAGGTCGTTAACTCGATGTCGGTATTCTTCCGCCCAAAAGATAGTCGCGATGGATAAGGGCGTTGACCACAGCTTCCCGGACAGCCTCGGGCGGGTAGACGGGCCGCTCCACCTTCGACGGGCATCATCCTCCAGCACTGCGCTCACCCCTGTGCTTCGTCGAACAAAAAGTCTACGGCCTGCTCTACGAGCCCTGATTCCCACTAGGCTTCGGTCACCGGCCAGCAGAGGGACCATAGGCCCTCGTAGGGATGTCCGCCTCCCGCGCGGCGTAGTCCTTCTCACGGCCGGGAAATGCGGCGGCGTCGAGCCCTGCTTGCGGAAGAAAATCTGTTCCGGGGTGCGCGCGAACAACAACACCCCGGCCATCGTTACTCCCTCCTCTACCATGATTTCGGTGTTCAAAAGGAGAGAATGCCAGCCTGCTTCGTCTTCACATTCTGCCGGAATAGCCTGCTTGCTCGGATTTGCCCGAAGTAGCCCCGCATGACGGCGAAGGTCGAGGTCCGCCAGCGCGGCTCCGGCAAGAGGCTGCAGCTCGGCGCGAAGCATCCGGCGCTGCTGGAACAGGCGCTCTCAGTTCCTCGGGTGTTGGCTCCCTGCTTTGCGACCCTGACCTCAATGTAGTAACTGTGTCGATTGTTGTGCCAGAGCGCGTGAACATCGACGCCGCGCTGAACCCGCATCGACCGCAACGTCCTTGCCCTGATCGACGTCACGAGACCTGTGTAGCTTCGAAGAAGGGAATGACGGCAAGGGCGTATCTTGTCCCGGCAGGCGGTCATCACCCATTCTTCGAGGCCCCGGCCCTCGTTAATCCGCTGACGCTGCCATCATCCTCAACTCCAAGCAGAACGATCCCGCCCTCTAGATTTGAGAACGCTACGAGCTCTTTTGCGAGGTCCTGATTCTGCAGTACGTCACGCTTGAATTCGACGCCGGAGTTTTCGCCGTTGCGGATGATCTCCAGAAGTTCAACTCGTGTCGCCATCACTCCTCTCAGAAACCATACTTGAGACGACGCATTTCGAATGCGGTCTTACCAACCCTCGAGAATTTCCTCAACGAGTTCACGTACTGGCTGCTCGTCAATTGACCCCCATATGCCGAGAATCTATGCGGCCGTGAACGGACTCATTCTGTACAGCTGTGGAGAGACCCAAAATCAGTTCCGCGTCACCGAGAACCGGAATGTTGGCGTTATGCGTTGAAAGCAAGAACTGGCGCTTGCGCTTTTCATCCTTCATTGTGGGCAACAACGCCGTCAGCGCGATGAAGCGATTATCGAGGTCGTCCTCCGGCTGGTCCACTACCAAGGGGCGCGTCCGATTCAAGCAACAGCGAGTAAGAGCAACAACCGCTGTCGCCTTCTGCCCCGTTGAGAGAGCCTCCAGTGTCTGCCACGACGGCGGCTCGCCATCGGCCGCTGTATTAAGCTCGATCTTCGTAGTCGCGCGTGCAGTTCGAGGTTCCTAACGCGCATGAAGAGGCTTGTGATCGCGCTGTCGTGCCTGTTGCTTCGGCACGCCGGCCGGCGGCAGATCGGAGTTCGCGATCAAATGCATCCTTTCACTCCACGAAAGACGCGCTGTACTGCCAGGTCAAGTAGTGGTCAGATCAGGCGCGTTTGCGTGGACGGTCTGTCGTTGGCGCTCGGGTTGCCCGCTGACTTCGCGCACTGACACGCTCTAGCGGCTCGCGATTCCCGATGCCATCGATGACCCTCGAGCTTTGGACACGGCCCCTGAAGTTTTCTCGACACTTTTCGGGCCGCAGCCGATAGAACGCGATACTCGGCCGACTGGATATTGACCCATTCGTCAAGCAGGGTGCGCCGATTCGCCTGGTGAACAGCGAGGTCCCGAACCAGCGCGTCACGGCGTTCCCGCAGCGGCCTTAGTTCCTCAATCTGCGCGGCGGAGTTTGATGAACTCCTCGCCATCGATCTTCGGCTTCTGGAGCTCGCGCAGAAGACGCTCATACGTCGCGTCAATTACCCTGCGCCGCTCGTCCCAACCGGATCTCGCAGCGCAGCGAGTTCGGATTCAGCCATTGCGAGGGCGGCGCGCAACCTGACCGGCAATCTCCTTCAGTTGTCGCGTCAATCTGTCCAGGATGGCGGCGCCTTCTCCGGGCAGCGTCGCATTCGGGGGCGCTTCGAGCGCCTTCTGCGAGAGGAAGGCAATGTCGATCGGGAGCAATCCGGCTAACTCCCTGCCGCACAGTAGCAATCGGAGCTAGGCGGTCCTGCATGGTGGCCAGAACCCGCTCCTCGCGAACGAGCAGGCTCTTTTCTTTGAGTCGCTCCTCGCTGCCCGGCTTCCTGAAATCGCTTGAGGGTATTCTCTTCAAGGGCTCGGCAGGCGATGCCAAGCGTTCGTCGATCGATTTGGTCTCTCGCTGAACGTCGGCGATGCGGCCTGGAGAGCGCCTGCAGCTCCAGCCGAAGCTTTGATTTCTGCCCAGCCGCTGTAGGATCTCGTTCGAGCGAAACGCTCAAGCAGCATGGTGAGCTTCTCGCGGCTCTTTGGCCAGCTCTGAAATCTCATGCTGACCAAGTACCTCAACGCCAGAAGCACTACGTCCCTTGGCGCCAGAGTGAGGACGTTTCCGCTCTCGTCCTTTACGACGGCAGGGTTCGGAATCGTGCGCTCGATTGTGTAGCAACGTTCCGCGGGATGAGATGCGAACGCACCAGCAAGAGGAGATCTTCGTCCCACTTTTTTGAGCACATGACGCAGCACTCCCATCGTGCGCCTTGCGTGCATCGTCTCCGCAGCGGATCGAGGGCTAGAACGTAACGAGAAGGCTCTCGATGATCGTCGATTTACCTGTCCCGCGCCCGCCTACCAGAACGTTAAGATTGCCATTGAAGTGGCAGCCTGGTCCCGTCGAGGAAATCCTCCTTCCCATGTCATGGCAAGGAACTCGGCGTGAGGCTCGGGCGGGGGATCGCTGTTAAGCCGGATGCGGGAGTCCGGGTCGAGAAAGGCTTGCCGCAACGCCTCTACCGATACTTCGGACATCTTGATAAAAGACGTTGATCCCGGTTTGGCGAGATCACTCAGGACTGTTGACATCTTGAGCATTAATGATGGCGGATCGGCCACCCGCGCCTGTGCGCCGGGTCGATATTCTTCAGTATCACAGCTTTACATTCTCCGGGGGCATGATCGGCAGGCCCCCGCGAGCGCTGCACGCCAGAAGATCGCTTTGACGTCCAGGCGTTGACCCGAGGGCTGTCCCTTCAGCGTCTGCAGCAGTCCTCCAGCAGCCGCTGGCATGGCGGGCGGCGATACAAACGCCACCCCAGCGCCTTGCACACTCCAGGAGTTCGATGCTGTCACTTGTTACCGGTAGGCGAGGCGTCTTTGGAGTGATGGACGCCACACTCACCAATGAACCGCTCGAGGCCGTCGTCCTTATCAGGATCAAAGAGGCAGAGGAAATGGACCCCATCCCTTAGCCACAGCCGCCAGCGAAGATCCGCTGAAGGCGAAAAGACCTGCCGTGCGTGACCGCTTGAACGAGGACCAACGGATTCCCTTTAACTCGATAGTGATCGGTGACGCCCACCTCACTCGATTCGGTTGGTGAGACAGGCCGATACGATCGCGGCATTGTATTCCGCTTCCGACGTGAATTTGGTCGACTTATTGTTGCGGCTCAGAGTACGCCGAAAGGATTGACTCTGGAGGGCGCACCGATAGAACCGTGCGCCGTTTGGCAGCTTGAGCGCCGAGTTCAGCGCCTGAGAAACTGTGACTGCTTCCGCCATCATTCACGCCCTTCCGGAGTTGGTCGCCCCACCAGCATAAGGCCCGAAGGCCCGGGCGAGAAGAACCTCGAAGACGGCTTCGGCCCTCCGCAGTTCCGCTGCCTGCGGAGCGCAAGTCGCAAAAACGTGACGGGAAGACTTTACAGGGCACGGCCCCTACAGCAGGCGTCTCTTGTTCCTCATGACCCTGTTCGAGTATGGCTGGAATATGGATCAGCCGACCAGCCAGCTGATCGACCGCGCCTGGTCGCCAGTTCACCAGAGTAATGTGGGCCAAAAACCCGGCTCAAAATGCTCGGATCTCAACAAGCGGCTTTGGTCGGGGAATGGAATCGGTCCGGGAGAGGTCGCCGGGACCCCTTGCTTTTTGGAGCAGCGCAGCCCAGCCGCAGCGGCGAAGCGCACGTGCGCGTGGTCGTAGCGACCCCTTCCGGAACCCCCGGCAGGCCCGGGTGGCGCTTACGCGAGGCGCTTTGAGCCGCGGATAGACTTCGCGGGCGAACATCTGCATCCCCTTGACCGTCTCGTCGTGGTCGAGGAATCCGGCCTGGCCCATGATGAGCAGGTGGCCGAAGCCGCCGACGTGGTCGTACATCCGCATGATCTGGCGGTAGACCGAGTCCGGGTTGCCGGCGAAGACGAGGCCGTGTTCCATGAGCGGCCCGAGCGCCGGATTCTGGAACATCTTGAAGATGCCCGGGTTGCGTCCCTTTCATCGCGTTCACCGCGGACGCCGATCGGGTGATAGCCCGGCGGGCTGGTGAACTGCGGCGGCACCTTGTTGGACTCGAGATACCACATCAGCTTGCGCGCGCCGGCGTAGCCCTCCTCGTCGGTCTCGCCGGCGTAGACGAGCGCCGCGTAGGCGAAGCGATCGAGCGCCGGCGTCGGAGAGCGCGAGCTCGGCGCGGCGCTCGCGATAGGAGTCGAACACGCTCTTCGTGCCCTCGAAGCCCGTCAGGAAGCACGCGACGATGTAGCCGCGCTCGCCCACGGCGCGCGCGCTCGAGCGGGCTGAGCGCGGTGATCCAGATCGGCGGATGCGGCTCCTGGTACGGGCGCGGCCAGATGTTCACCTGGCGGTGATGGAAGTACTTGCCCTCCCAGTTGAAGGGCCCGTCGTGGCTGGTCCACGCCTTGACGATCAGGTCGTGGGCCTCCCAGAAGCGGTCCATCATCCGGGTGGGCCGATGGTTGCCGGCCGACATCTCGTACGGCACGCCGCGCACGAAGCCGCACTCCAGCGCGCCCGCGCGAGTAGACGTCGACCATCGCCATCTCCTCGGCCACGCGCACCGGCTCGCGCCGGTTCGCGATCGGGTTGCCGAGGATCAGCAGGCGCGCCTTGCGCGTGTCGCGCGCGAGCGCGCCCATGACGACCGCCGCCGACGGGTTCAGGTTGGTCGCCGTCTGGTGGTGCTCGTTCACCATGATCTCGAGACCGAGATCCTCGGCGATCTGCCACTCGTCGATGAAGCGGTGATAGAGATCGGCGCCGATCTTGGGATCGTAGTAGCGGTTGGGCAGCTTCACCCGGATCGAGTCGTACTCCTTGCGAATCGGGCAAGCAGGTGATACGCGTTCTCGCTGAAGAACCAGGCCCGCATGCTCACGGCCGACCTACGCCTTTCGCTCGCCGATGAATCCGCTGACGCGCTCGACGAGCGCCGCCGGCTCGCTCGATGTGGGGAAAGTGGCCGGCCCCGGCGATCGTCTCGAAGCGCGGGCCCGGGATGGCCGTCGCGGAACGCGTCGCCGTAGTACGCCGCGGTGACGAACCGATCGTCCGCGCCCCACAGGAGCAAGCGTCGGCAGCTTGATCCGGTGCAGCCACTGCCGGAGCTTCGGGTTGTGGAAGTACGGCTCCCAGGCGTAGAGCGCCGTCGCCTCGCGATTGCGCGCGATCACCGTGAGCTGATCGTCCGAGAGCGTGCCGTGGTCGACGGCGGCCTGGGCCGGATCGCGATACTGCAGCCGCGTGACCTCGTCGGGCGGGAGGGCGAAGATGTCGGGGATGTCGCGCGTCTCGCGGTCGCCGACCTTGATGCCGAGCGGCGCGACGAGGACGAGCCCGCTGAAGCGGTCGCTGCACTTCACCGCCATCTCCGCCGCGATCCAGCCGCCCAGCGAGGAGCCGACCACGGTCGACGTCGCGGAGGTTCCGGTCGGCGAGCAGGTCGAGATAGAGATAGGCGAGATCGTCGACGGTGTCGATGCTCGCCACGTCCGGCGAGTGGCCGAAGCCGGGATGCGAGGGCGCGAGCACGCTGCCGTGCGCGGCCGAGCAGGTCGAGAAACTGCGCGCCGGGTCGAGGCCGTCCTCGCCGTGGAGCCACAGGATCGGCCGCCCCTGACCACGCTCGACGACCTCCAGCCGAACCCCATGCACCGTCACCCAGCCGGTTTGAGTCACATTGGTCGCCATAGTCGATCCGGACTATATCAAGAACGCGCGCGTTCGAGCAGCGCCACGATGCGCGCCGGCGTGACCGGCGTCTCGGTGACGCGCACGCCGAACGGAGCCAGCGCGTCCTCGATCGCGTTGGCGATGGCCGCCGGCGGCGAGATGGCGCCGCCCTCGCCCAGGCCTTTGACGCCCAGCGGGTTGCGCGGCGACGGGAACTCGAGATGCACCGTCTCGATCAGCGGCAGATCGTCCGCCTTGGGCACCGCGTAGTCCATCAGCGAGCCCGTCAGGAGCTGGCCCGTCTCGTCGTAGACCATCTCCTCGAAGAGCGCGCCGCCGACACCCTGCGCGACGCCGCCGTGCACCTGCCCCTCGACGATGATCGGGATTGATGACCCGACCGCAGTCGTGGGCGACGACGTACCTGAGCAGCGTCGACGCCGCCGGTCGAGACGTCGACCTCGACCTGGGCGACGTGGACGGCGCTGGCATAGGTCACGGTCGGCACGTGGTGATACGCGGTCGCCTCGAAGTCCGGGCGAGCGCCACGCCGGGCTTCGCGAAGGTCGGGATCGACGCCTGGATGACACGCGCCAGATCGACCGCCGAGGCCGGCGCGCCGCTGACGAACACCCGGCCGTCCTCGATCTCGATGTCGTCCGGCGCCGCCTCGAGCAGCGCGGCCGCCGCGCGCGCCGAGCTTCGTCCGCACCTCGCGGCACGCGTCGACGATCGAGCTGCCGGCCGTGACCGCGCTGCGGCTCGCGAACGTCCCGACGCCGAACGGCACCGCCGCGGTGTCGCCGCCGATGACGCGTCACCCAGTCCATCGGAACGCCGAGGGCGTCGGCGGCGACCTGGGCGAAGCTCGTCTCGTGGCCCTGACCCGAGCTGATCGCGCCCGTCGCCACGAGCACGCGGCCGGCCAGATCGAGCTTCACCGTCGCGCCCTCGAACGGGCCGATCGCGGTGCCCTCGACGTAGCCGGAGATGCCGATGCCGCGATGGATGCCCTGCGCGCGCCAGCGCGGCTGCTCGGCCCGGAACGTCGGTAGTCCGCGGCCTCCAGCGCCTTCTCGAGCGCCTCGGGGAAATCGCCGGTGTCGTAGACGAGCGGGTTGCCGTCGCGATAGGGCATGCCGAAGTCGTACGGCAGCTCGTCGGGCCGGATGTAGTTGCGCCGCCGAAGCTCCGCCGGATCCATCCGAGCTCGCGCGCCAGACAATCGACGATGCGGTCCATCGCGAACACCGTCTCGGGGCGGCCGGCGCCCCGGTACGGCGCGTTCGGCGTCTTGTTCGTCACGACCGCCTGCACGTCCACGCGCATGTTGCTTGATCCGGTGCGGCCCGATCAGGTGCGCGACCGTGTTGTACGGCAGCACGACGCCCCAGACGTTGTAGGCGCCGAGGTCGAGCCAGATCCGGTCGCGCACGCCGAGGATCGTGCCGTCGCGCGTGGCGGCGAGCGAGATCGCGTGCACCTGATGGCGCGCGTGCGCGGCGCCGGACATGTGCTCGCGCCGGCTCTCGATCCACTTCACGGGCCGGCCGAGCGCGACCGCCGCGATCGGGATCAGCGCGTCCTCCGGCGTATCCCGAGGCCTTCGTGCCGAAGCCGCCGCCCAGGTCGGGGGCGATGACACGGATCTTGTGCGGCGGCACACCGAGCACGCCGGTGAGCCCCTGCTGGACGAAGTGCGAGACCTGCGTCGAGTTCCAGGTGGTCATCGTCCCGTCGCGCCGGTCCCACACCGCGACCACGCCGCGGTTCTCGAGCGGCATGCCGACGTAGCGCTGGATGTGGAAGGTCTCGGCTGACGGTGACGTCGGCCCGCGCGAACGCGCCGTCGGCGTCGCCGATCGAATGCGTGAAGCCGATCCCGATGTTGCTGCCCCACTCCGGGTGCAGGAGCGGCGCGCCGGGCTCCGCGGCGCGGGTCATGTCGACGACGGGCGGCAGCGGCTCCCATTCGACCTGGATCAGCTCGACCGCGTCCTCGGCGCGCTCGGGGCTGTCGGCCACGACCATCGCGACGATCTCGCCGACGTGGCGCGCGCGATCGCGGCAGAGCGCCCACTGGGGCGCCTGGCGGATGTCGAACTTGACGACGGCCGCGAGGCCGGGCGGCACGGCGCCGAAGAGCGGCAGCGGCTTCATCCAGCGCTCGAGCTCCTCGAACGTGAACACGCGCACGACGCCCGGAGCGCGCCGCCGCGGCGGCGGTGTCGATCCTGACGATGCGCGCGTGCGCGTGGGGCGAGCGGAGAAACGCCGCGTGGAGCATACCCGGCGACGATCACGTCGTCGATGAAGCGTCCTTCGCCGCGGAGGAATCGCGGATCTTCCCGCCGCTTCACCGCCGCGCCGAAGAATTTCGCGCCCATGGCTCGCCCAACCGGCGACTATACACCCGCTTCACCGCGGGTCGAAGCGCCGGGGTCATGCCGAAACTCAGGGCTGCGCAGCTTCGCGATCTCCATCGACGGTTGCAGGGCTGGACCGAACCAGGATCTTCAGAAGCCGCTCGGTGTCCGCGGCCGCGCTGATGGACTGGTCTTCCACGACGCGTATTTCGGACGATGCTGGCGAAGTGATGGAGGACGGGTGTCGACAACGACTGGCGGAGCCGGCTTTGCGCAGCATCGCGCCTGTTTCTGGGCGAGCATTCGGTCCGTCGAGGCCGTGGCCGGACGAAAGCTGGAAGGCTGGTGGGGCGACGAGCCGCCGTGTCATCGCCACGTCCTCGTGCTGACGCATCACCCTCGGGCGCCGCTCAGGATGGCCGGGGGACGGGTTTCGCGTCGTCACATCGGGCGCTCACGCCGTCGCTGGAGCATGCGCACCGCCGCGAGCGGCTGGCCGCGACGTTCGCCTCGGCGGCGGCGTGGCCGTGGTTCGCCAGTATCCGCGCGCGCGCTGATCGGCGGAACCATCTGGCCGCCGCAGTCTTGCTCGGCTCCGGGCCTCTCCTGAACGACATCGACGTGCGTGGCTAGAATGACGGATACGTCGGGCGAGCGCGCGATGCGTCGTTCTGCGCAAGCGCGCGTGACATCGTGCGCTATTCTCGCTGGCACATCCCTGATCCCGCAGGAGGCCTTCGATGGGCAACCGTTCGATCGTGCTGCTCGCTCTCGTCCTGGTCGCGCTCGCCGCGCTGGCGGTCCCCGGCGAATCGCAGTCGCCGATCAAGATCGGCGTCATCGAGCCGCTCTCCGGCCCCGTGGCGGCGTCCGGCAACTACGTCCGGATGGGCGCCGAGATCGCGCGCGACTGGCTGAACGCGAAGGGCGGGATCGGTGGCCGGAAGGTCGACCTGCTCATCGAGGACAACAAGTCCGATCCGAAAGAGGCGGCCAGCGCCGCCGAGAAGCTGATCGTCCGGGACAAGGTCCCGGCGATCATGGGCGCCTGGGGCAGCTCGATGACCCTGGCGGCGATGCCGAAGCTCGAGGAGTACGGCGTGCCGATGGTGGTCGAGACCTCGAGCGCCGCATCGATCACCAAGCGCGGCAACCCGTGGATCTTCCGCATCAGCCCGCCGTCGGAGATGGAGGCGCTGGGCCTCGAGCAGTACGTCGACAAGCTCGGCGTCAAGCGCGTCGACTTCCTGGCGGTCAACACCGACTGGGGCCGCGGGTCGATCACCGCGTTCGGCGACATGCTGAAGAAGAAGGGCGCCGCGGTCGGCGTCGCGGAATACATGGAGCAGTCCGCGACCGACATGAACGCCCAGCTCACCAAGATCAAGGCGACCGGCGGCGACACGCTCTTCCTGACCACGGCCGTCGAGCAGATCACGCTCGTGATGAAGCAGGCGCAGGAGCAGCGGCTCACGCCGCAAGGTCGTCACGACCGGCGGCAGCTCGTCGCCGACCCAGCTCATCAAGCAGGCGGGCGCCGCCGCCGAGGGCAGCTATCACATCGTGTTCTTCATGCCGTGGTTCCCCGAGGCGATGCCGGACGGCAAGCTCGCCAAGGCGTTCGTCGACGAGTGGGCCAAGCGCGGCCATCCGTTCGAGGGGCTCACCGAGGGATTCCGCGGCCACGACGGCATCGCCACGATCGCCGAAGCGATCCGGGTCGCCGGCAAGGACGATCCCAAGGCCGTGCGCGAGGCGCTCTGGAACGTGAGCCTCATGGGCGTGAACGGTCCGATCAAGTTCGAGAAGGACGGGCCCGCCGGCAAGGAGAGCGGTCAGAGCAAGCCGAGCATCTTCGTCGTCCAGATTCGCGACGGCAAGGTGGCGCTGCCGGACTTTCTCGCGAAGAAGTAGCGCGGCGAACACGTAGCGCGCGGCCCGGATGGCTGAGCTTCTTCAGCACCTGCTGAACGGTCTGGTGCTCGGCGGCACGTATGCCTTGCTGGGCATCGGCCTCACCTTGATCTTCGGGCTCATGAACGTCGTGAACTTCGCCCACGGCGAGTTCTACACCCTGGGCGCGTACGTCTCGTTCGCCGCGCTGGCGCTCGCCGGGATCGATTTCTTCGCCGCGCTGCTGGTGGCGATCGTGGCCGGCGCCGCGCTCGGCTGGCTCTGCGAGATCACGCTCCTGCGCCCGCTCCGGAACGAATCGATCGACACGACGATGCTGGTGATGATCGGCGTCTGGATCGCGATGCAAAATGCCGAGCTGCTCGGCTGGGGCGGCGTCGCCAAGTCGATCCCGCATCCGTTTCCGACGGCGCCGCTCGTGTTGGGTCCGGTCGCGATCGCGCCGCTGCGCCTCTTCGTGCTCGTCCTGGCGGCGGGCCTCATCGCGGCCTCATGGCTCACTGATCCAGAAGACGAAGCTCGGTCGCGCCATGCGCGCCACGTTCCAGGACCGCGACACCGCCGCGCTCATGGGGTCGGCATCGGCCGCATTCACGCCGCGACGTTCGCCTTCGGGTCCGGGCTCGCCGCGGCGGCGGGCGCGCTGCTCGGGCCGATCTTTCTGGTCTACCCCTCGATGGGCGATCTCGCCTCGCTGAAGGCGTTCTCGGTCGTGATCCTCGGCGGGCTCGGCAACCTGCCGGGCGCGACCCTCGGCGGACTGCTGCTCGGCATCGCCGAGGAGCTCGGCGCCGGGTACATCTCGTCCGGCTACCGCGACGCGGTCGGCTTCGTCATCATCATCCTCGTGCTGCTGTTCCGCCCGTCCGGGCTCTTCGCGCGCCAAGAACGCATCGCATGACGCGGGCCGGCGGCTTGCTTCCTGGCGGTGGGCGCGCTCACCTTGCCGCTCTGGCTCCAGAGCCCCTATCACGTGCACGTCGCCATCATGGCCGGCATCTTCGGCGTGCTCGCGATGTCGCTCAACCTCTTGCTCGGCTACACGGGCCAGCTCTCGCTCGGCCACGCCGCGTTCTTCGGCATCGGCGCCTATACGTCGGCGTTGCTCACGCTCAAGCTCGACTGGTCGTTCTGGCCGGCGCTCGCGGCCGCCGTGGCGCTCGCCGGGGCGGCCGGCCTCTTCATCGGTCGTCTCGCGCTGAAGCTGCGCGGCGCCTATTTCGTGCTGGTCACGATCAGCTTCGCGGGTGTCGTCTCGCTCGTCAGCGTCAACTGGATCGAGCTGACGAACGGCCCCCTCGGGCTTCCGGGCGTGCCGGCGCCCGAGCTTGGACCGTGGTCGCTCCGCACGAAGACCGCCTACTACTATCTGGTCCTCGCGGCGGTCGCGCTCTCGTACGTCGTGTGCCGGCGGCTCGTCCGGTCGCGAATCGGCCGGGCCCTGGTGGCGCTCCGGGAGAACGAGCCGCTGGCCGAGTCGGTCGGCGTCGACGTGACCCACTATCTCGTCCTGGCCACGGTGGTCAGCGCGGCGATGGCGGGACTGGGCGGAAGCCTCTACGCCCACTACACGCGGTTCGTGAGCCCGGAGGTGTTCCTGTTCACCTACACGGTGACGATGGTCATCATGGTCGTCGCCGGCGGCAAGGGCACGCTCGCGGGCCCGCTCGTCGGCGCGGTGCTGTTCACCGTGCTCCCGGAAGCGCTGCGCGCCGCCGCGTCGTGGCAATGGCAGATGCTCGCGTACGGCCTGCTCCTGGTGCTGCTCGTGTTCTTCCTGCCTCGCGGCATCGTGCCGCGGCTCGCCGCGGCGTTTCCAGGCCGGCGGTAATGCTCGCCGTCCAGGATCTCGCCGTGAGGTTCGGCGGCGTGACCGCGCTCGAACGCGTCTCGTTCGAGGTTCGACCCGGCTCGATCACGAGCGTCATCGGCCCCAACGGCGCCGGCAAGACGACCGCGTTCAACGCGATCACCGGCTACCTTCGGCCCACCGGCGGGCGCATCACGTACGACGGCGTCGGCGCTGACCGGGCTCCGCCCGTCGTCGATCGCGCGGCGCGGGATCGTCCGCACGTTCCAGAAGACGAGCGTCTTTCCGGCGCTGAGCGTCGAGGACAACGTGCTGACCGGGCTCCACCTGCGTGGCACCGCGGGCTTCCTCGCCGTCCTTGCCGGTCGCCGCCGGCTCGCCGCCGAGGAGCGGGCGCTCGCCGCCGAGGCCGCGGGCATCATCGAGTTCGTCGGCCTCGCCCATCGTCGACACGGAGCCCGCCAGCGCGCTGCCCTACGGCGAGCAGCGCGCTGGTCGAGCTGGGCGTCGCCCTCGCGGCGCGGCCGCGGCTGCTCCTGCTCGACGAGCCGGGCGCCGGCATGACCGGCTCCGAGAAGCTCGTCGTCAGCGGTCTGATCCGCCGAGTTCGCGAGCAGGGTGTGACCGTCCTGCTGGTCGAGCACGACATGCGCATGGTGATGGGAATCTCGGATACCGTGATCGTTCTGAACGGCGGGCGCGTGATCGCCGAGGGCGCGCCGGCGGCGATCCAGGTCCATCCCGAAGTGATCCGCGCGTACCTCGGAGGCTCCGCTGCCTCCGCCTGAATCGCCGGCGCTCCTCCGCCTCGAGAACGTCCACGCCGGCTACGGACCGATCGCGGCGCTGCGGGGCTCGACCTCACGATCGCGCCGGGCGAGCTCGTCTGCCTGATCGGCGCCAACGGCGCCGGGAAGAGCTCGACGTTGCGCACGATCTCGGGTCTGGTCTCGCCCTCGCAGGGGCGCATCGTGTTCGACGGCCGCGAGATCCACGGCCAGTCGCCGGCCGCCGTGCTCAAGATCGGCATCGCGCACTGCCCCGAAGGTCGGCGGGTCTTTCCCTACCTGACCGTCGAGGAGAATCTCGCGATGGGCGCGTACGTCCGGACCGATCGGAGCGCGGTGGCCGCCGACTTCGACGAGGTCGGCCGCCACTTCCCGATCCTGGTCGAGCGCCGCCGGCAGATGGCCGGCACCCTGTCGGGTGGCGAGCAGCAGATGCTCGCGATCGCCCGCGCGCTGATGGCGCGCCCACGGCTCATCATGTTCGACGAGCCGTCGCTGGGCCTGGCGCCGACGGTCGTGGAGATGACCTTCGCGATCATCGCCGACATCCGGCGCCGCGGGACGACCGTGCTCATGGTCGAGCAGAACGCGTACGCCGCGCTCCGCATGGCCGACCGGGCGTACGTGATGGAAACCGGGCGCATCGTGCTCGAAGGGCGCGCCCGCGATCTGCTCGACGACGACCACGTGCGCCGCGCATACCTCGGAGGGTAGAAGCGCGCCGCACATCGACCGGCACCTTGCCGGGCGTACACTCTGACGAACGAGGAGGCCGAGCGTGCTTCAGCGAATCGTGGTGGCGGGTGCCCTGGCGACCGTGGTCGTGACCGTCGCGGCGTGCACCCTGTTCCAGGGTAGTCCGAAGCCGCCGCCCGAGCCCGTGACGGTCAGCGCCGATCAGTCGGGGACGAGCGTCGCGCTCGCGTCGGGGCAGGATCTGGTCGTACGTCTCCCCAGCAACCCGACCACGGGCTATCGCTGGATCTATGTCGAGCCGAAGGACGCGGTGCTCAGAGTCGACGGCCCGTCGAGCTCATGAAGCGCAGAGCGCCGGAGGCGGCCGCCGGCGCCGGGGGTACGGAGATCTGGAAGCTCGCGCCGCTCAAGCCGGGCCAGCAGCAGCTGCGTTTCGAGTATCGGCGTCCATGGGAGCAGGACGTCGCGCCGTCCAGGGTGGCCACGTACACGGTCACCGTGAAGTGAGCGCCCTCGAATCGAGGTACTGGTTCCCCGCGAAGCGCTACGGCTGGGGATGGGGGCCGCCGCGGACGTGGCAAGGCTGGCTCGTGCTGGTGGCCTTCTTCGCGTTGCTGGCCGTCGGCGCGCTGGTGTTCCCGCCGAAGCAGCAACCCGGTTCCTTTGTCATCTACACGGCCTTTCTGGTCGTGGTGCTCATCGCGGTTTGCTACCTCACGGGCGAGCCGCCGAGATGGCGGTGGGGCAAGAAGAGCAACAACTGAACGTGACCCGACAAGGAGCACCGTCATGCGCTTCGTCATCGCGCTCGTCCTTCTCTGCTCGCACCGCTCGCGCCCGTGACGGCCGCTGCCCAGTCGGCGCCGCGAGCCGCATCGGGCCAGAAGTGGGTCGTCGCCTGGGTCGGCTCCATTCAGGGGCCCTACCCCATCGGCAACCCCGTCGGCGCAGCCGGAGATGAAGCTGGCGTTTCCCTCCGATGAGACGGGCGCGCGCGATCAGTCGTTCCGCATGATCCTCAAGCCCGAGATCTGGGGACGCGAGGCGCGCCTGCGCTTCTCGAACGTGCTCGGCACGAAGCCGGTGACGTTCGACGGGGTCTACATCGGCCTGCATCTCACGAGCTCGGCGCTCGTCCAGGGCACCAATCGCCCCGTCACGTTCGGCGGCAAGCGGAGCGTCACGGTCGCGGCCGGCGACTCGGCGTGGAGCGACGCCGTCGCGCTGCCATTCGTGCGCGACCCCGGCAGCGCGGAGCTGGCCGGCCGAAAGCTCGCGGTGAGCTTTCACGTCGCGGGCGAGAGCGGGCCGATGACCTGGCATGCCAAGGCGCTCCAGACCTCGTATCTGTCCATGCCCGGCGCCGGAGCGCAAGGGCGCCGACGAAGGCGAAGCGGTGTTCCCGATCAGCACGACGTCCTGGTACTTCATCGACGCGCTCGACATGAAGATGCCGCGGTGACGCGGGCGCGATCGTGCGCCTTCGGCGACTCCATCACCGACGGCACCTTGTCGACCTTGAACGGTGACGATCGCTGGCCCGACGTGCTGGCGCGGCGCCTTCGCGCGGCGCTCGGCAATCGCATCGCGGTCGTGAACGCGCGGGATCGGCGGCAACCAGGTCGTCGGTCCCAGGGACTATTCGCCGCGGGCGCCGTTTCCGGGCGGCCCGTCGGCGGTCTCACGGCTCGAGCGCGACGTGCTGTCGCTCTCCGGCGTGACGGCGGTGATCTGGCTCGAGGGCATCAACGACTTCTCCAAGAACGGCAACGCCACGGTCGAGGATGGTCCAGGCCGGGATGAAGGAGAGTGTCGGCCGCATCCGCGCACGGATTCCCGGTGTCCGCGTGATCGGCGCGACCTGACGCCGGCGCTGGGCGCCAACAATCCCAACCACGGCTTCCCCGAGCAAGACGAGAAGCGCAAGGCGCTCAACGAATTCATCCGCACGAGCGGCGTGTTCGACAGCGTCGCCGATTTCGACAGGGTCATCATCGATCCGGCCACCGGCGCGATGCGGCCGCAGTTCGTGCACAACACGACCGTCGGCGGGGCCGGCGACAACCTGCATCCGAACCGCCTCGGCTACGTCGCCATGGGCATGGCGATCGATCTCGACCTGGTGGCGCCGGCGCCGGCGAAGGCCGCCAAGCGATGAACGATCGAGCCGAGCGTGCACCCCGCGTGAGCCGTCGCGGCGCCATATCCGGCCGAGCTTCAGAAGGTGCTCGACGCGATCATGCCGCCCGGCGTGCCGCCGCTGACGCTCTTCACGACGCTGGCGCGCGTGCCGCGCATCTGGGATCGCTTTCGCGCCGGCAGCCTGCTCGATCGCGGCCCGGTCTCGCTCCGCCACCGCGAGATCGTGATCGACCGCACCTGCGCGCGCTGCGGCTGCGCCTACGAGTGGGGTGTGCACGTCGCGTTCTTCGCCCAGCGCGTCGGCGCTGACGCCAGAACAGCTCCGCGCGACGGTGCACGGAGAGTCGGACGATCCTGCGTGGAGCGACGAGGAGCGGCTGCTCGATCCGCATGGTCGACGAGCTCCACGACTCGGCGAGCCTCTCCGACGAGACCTGGGGCGCGCTCGCGGCGATCTTCAGTGTCGAGCAGATCCTCGAGCTGATCGCGCTGGTCGGCTTCTACCACTCCGTGTCGTTCTTCGCCAACGGCCTCAAGCTGTCGCCGGAGACGCTGAGCGTCCCGTTCCCGTCGGCATAGCCGCCGGAGTCGCCGATGGCGGTATCGACGCCCGCGCTCATCGAGATCATCGACCGGACGATCGAGGGCGCGCCGCCGCGGGCATCGCCGTCGTCAGCGGCGCCGGAGCACGCCCCGAGGCGGTCTGGGTGCCGGCCATCCGCGCTCGACGAGCCGGCCTATCTCGCCTACAGCATCACGAAGACATTCACCGCCAGTCCCTGATCCTTCGGCTGCGGGACGAGCAGCGGCTGACCCTCGACGATCGGCTCGCGCGGTGGTTTCCGCGCATCGACCGGTCCGATCGAATCTCGCTTGGCCAGCTGCTGAACCACACCGCCGGCATTCCGGACTACGGCTGGCTGGATTCGTACCACGACGCGGTCCGCGCCGCGCCCTCGTCGCCGTGGTCGTTCGAGGCGCTTCGCGGCCGAGACGTTCGAGAAGGGGCTGCTCTTTCGATCCCGGATCGAGCTGGGCCTATTCGAACCCGGGGCTACATGCTGCTCAAGCGAATCGCCGAGGACATCGCTGGAGCTCCTACGGCGCGATGATCCGTGAACGAATCACGCAGGCCGCTTGGGCTCCTTCGCACGGTTCGTCCCCGAATCGGTGAGTGATCTTTCGACGCTCGCGCCGGCCTGCTCGAGGTCTGGCGGGTGACGGCGCGACTCGTGAGGTGCGCGATCACTACCGATCCGGGATGGGTCTCTCACGGCGTGGTGGCGTCGACGCCTTCAGACATCGCGCGCTTTTTGGGATGCGCTCTTCTGCGGCGGGCTTCTCTCCGCGCAGTCTCTTCACGAGATGACTCACGCTCGTGCCGATCGGCGCAGGCGGCGGCCCGCGTCGGCGTCACGCTGGCGCTGCGCCGGGCTACGGCCTCGGGATCATGGGCGATCCGGAATCGTCGTGAGGTCGACTATGGGGTCACTGACTGGCGGCGGGCCCGGCTACACGACCAGCGCGTTTCACGCGCCCGGACCTCGGAGCCTCCGTGTGCGATGTGTACGCCCTCGAGGGTGACGCCATCGCGGAACAGATCGTCTTCGCGGTGCTCGACACGCTCCGTCGAGCACCGTGAAGACGGCGCGCTATTCGTCGCGGGGCTCCGTCGCGCGCGAAGCGCCCGCTGCGAAGATCCTCGAGCGTCTGCTCGATCTCCGCGCGCGTGTTCATCACGAAGCGGACCATAGCGCGCGATCGGCTCGTTGAGCGGCCGCGCCGCGGCGAGAAGAAACCGCCCCCGTCGCTCCCGCCGACGCTTCGACGACGTCACCCTCGGCGAAAATGACGAGCGACGGCGCGTGCGCGGTCTTCTTCTCGGCGCCGAAGCGGACGTCGCCGTGGTCGACGTAAGCGAACGCCGTGTGGCCGCGCGGCACTTCCTCGCGGAACGTGCGCGCCCGGCGGCAGCGTGACATCGATGAACTTGGGCGCGACCGCGAGCCCTTCGACCGGCCCCGCGAGCTGTCCGCCCGCGCCTCACCCGCGATCACGCGGATGCTCGCGCCGTCCTCGGTCTTCGTCTCGGCCAGTCGATCGCCCTGCAGGTCGCGATACTTCGGCCGGCTCATCTTGTCGCGCGCCGGCAGGTTGAGCCAGATCTGCAAGCCGGCGATGCCTTCGGGGCGCACCTGCGGCATCTCTTCGTGGAGGATGCCGCTGCCGGACGTCATCCACTGGATGTCGCCGGCGCCGATCGAGCCCTCGTGACCGAGCGAGTCGCTGTGCTTGACCTCGCCCTTCCGAACGAGCGTGACGGTCTCGATGCCACGGTGCGGGTGATACGGAAAGCCCGCCTCGTAGTCGGCAGCCTTGACCGACTCGAAGCGATCGAGCAGCAGGAACGGGATCCAGGCGATCGAGTCGGCGGGTGCCGATGCTGCGGCGCAGATGTACAGTCGCCGCCCTCGACGGGTCGGGCTCGACGACGCGAGACGGGCGTGACCGGCCGCCCGAAGTGCCCGCCCCTCCCCTTCCACTTGGGAAGATGCAAACGCGCGATGCGGCTGATCTTCGCCGTACGCCCGTGAGCCCCGGCGCGTGAGAATAGTCGCCCGGATGCAGCGCTGAAATCCAGGCGACCACTGCGTCACCCTCGCGTTGCCGAGATATGGTGGCCGCCGTCATCGAGCTTCGGATGATGTTCCTGACCAGCCAAACGTTCGCTGTCACGAGGAGCTGCTGTGCGATGCCGACGAGCACGGCAAAACTCTGCGTTTCATAGCGCGCGCCCGACATGAGGATGCCGAGCGCGTGGACGATGATTCCGCCGAGATGTGTCGTGCGCAGCCCCTGACGCCTCTCGGCCGGTGACGCGAGGTCTATGCCGGGATCGATCTGCCGCGTCGCCAGCCCGGCACGGCGCGTGTCGTCCTTCGCCAGTGGCCAGGAGGAACTTGTGCGCGAGCCTGAAACCTCGAGCAGTGAGGATGCGCCGCCGATCATGATATGCGACATCATTGGCCCACGCGAAGGCGCTGATGGCCAACGGCGACGCGGCATGCGAGATGCGGCCTGTTCAGCAGCGAAACTTCGGCGACGACCCCAATGACGATCGCGCTCGCGATCGGCCCTCGCGGCTCGCGACCTGCCGGCGTTGAGCGTGAGGTCGTCGCCTGAGCACGCCAGCTGGTCTCTGCGGGCGCCATTCCCAGAGCGCCGACATCGCCGCTCGGTTGGTGCCGAGGCGATGTCAAAGTCGGCAGGCGAGCAGGCTTGATGCCACGGGGCTATTGCACGCGGAGACCGGCGGCCTTCGCCACGTGCGACCGGCCAATGCGCCGATTTCTACAGACGAATTCACCCATGCGTGGAAGTATCCGTGAACGCTCCGGCACCTTGCGCGAAGCAGTTTCTCCCCGACATCGGCGAGCTGCAAGGTGCGCGCGCCTACGGCGTCGCCAACCGCATGATTGTGTCGCGCGGCGCGCGCGGTGTCATCCCGTACCACGCTCGATTCGAATCCGGATGTCATACCGGTCCCGTTGTCATGACTGATCATTCATTCACGCTCGTCGAGGGAACTCCGCCGCCGGCCCCGGCCTGAGCGCCGCGAGCAGCAGCGTATCTTCTTTCGCGAACAGCTGCCGCAGCCGTCGCTCGAGTACCGGTCCGCCATCGGGAAGTGGCTGTCGCGCGGCGAGTCCGTCGGACGACCACGCCGGCGCAGGAGGTCGACGACCCATCCCTGGTGGAAGGTCATCTGGCTGACGGGCGTCGACTACTTCTCGACGCTCGGCTACCAGCCGGGCATCGCGCTGCTCGCGGCGGGCGCGGTCGCGCCGATCGCCACCGTCATCCTCGTCCTCGTCACGCTGTTCGGCGCGCTGCCGGTCTACGCGCAGGTGGCCGGGCGCAGCTACGCCGGGCAGGGCTCCATCGCCATGCTCGAGAACCTGCTCGACGGGCTGGAAGGGCAAGGTGCTGGTGCTGGTCCTGCTCGGCTTCGCGGCCACGGACTTCGTGATCACGATGACGCTGTCCGCCGCCGACGCCGCCAAGCACGCCATCGAGAACCCGTTCCTCCAGCCCGTGCTCGGCGACCACCAGATCCTCGTCACGCTCGCGATCCTCGCCGTGCTCGCCGCGGTCTTCCTGAAGGGCTTCAACGAGGCGATCGGCCTGGCCGCGGCCGCCGCCCTGCCCTACCTCGCGCTCAACCTCGTCGTCCTCGGGCGCGGCGCGCTGGAGGTGATCGACGCACCCCGCGCTCGCTCGCCGACTGGCGCTCGGCGCTCGCCGCGAAGGGCGACTTCTCGCTGCTGATCGCGGGCGCCCTGCTGGTGTTCCCGAAGCTCGCGCTGGGCCTGAGCGGCTTCGAGACCGGTGTCTCCGTCATGCCGCTGATCGACGGCGGCGAAGCGCGACCGGGAGCACAACCCGCGCACGGCGGCGCGCCGCGAGGGCGCGTGGCCAACACGCGGAAGCTGCTGCTGACCGCCGCCGCGATCATGAGCGGCATGCTGATCCTCTCGAGCTTCGTCACCACGCTGCTCATCGACGCCGGCGGACTACCAGGAGGGCGGCAAGGCGAGCGGGCGCGCCATCGCGTTCCTGGCCCACCGCTATCTCGGCCGCGGCTTCGGCACCGTCTACGACGTCGTCGACGATCCTCATCCTCGGCCTCGCCGGCGCGTCGGCGATGGCGGGCCTGCTCCACCTGATCCCGCGCTACCTGCCGCGCTTCGGCATGGCGCCGCGCTGGGCCGCGCTCTCCCGGCCGCTGGTGCTGGTGCTGTTCGCCGTCGACGTCGTCGTCACGCTGATCTTCGGCGCGGACGTGGAGGCGCAGAGCGGCGCCTACGCCACCGGCGTGCTCGTGCTGATCCTGTCGGCCGCCTTCGCGGCCACGCTCGCGCTGTGGCGCGAGCGCGCGCTGGCGGCTGGCGCTCTACACGGGCGTCGTCTGCCTGGTGTTCGCCTACACGCTGGCCGACAACTGCCTGGAGCGCCCGGACGGCCTGATCATCGGCAGCATCTTCACGCTGCTCCTGATGCTGGCGTGCGGCCGTCAGCCGCTCCATACGCTCGGTGGAGCTCCGCATCCCGCACGGATATCTTCGCCGACGTCGAGAGCTGGCGCATCGGGCCCGAGCTGCGGGGCAAGAAGGTGCACCTGGTTCCCATGCCGATCGCTCTCGGCGGAGGCCCGCCGCAGAAAGAGGGCCGAGATCGCCCGGCACTACAACGTGCGTGGTCCGTTCCTGTTCCTTCACGTGAACCTGCTCGACAACCGCAGCGAGTTCTCCGCGCCCGCTCGAGGTGCAGCCTCCGGAAGGAGGGCGAGGACTACGTCGCGGAGGTGCTACGGCGCCGTCGCCATCGCCAACACCATCGCCTTCGTCAGCGAGGCCATCGACCCGATATCGATCTTCATCGGCCTCACCCGGCGCGACCTGATGGCACAGGCGGTCCGCTACCTCCTGTTCGGCGAGGGCGAGACCGGGCTCATGGTCTACACGATCCTGCTGCGCTACTGGGACTGGACGCCGGAGGAGGACGTGCGTCCGCTCATCTTCCTGATGTCCGGACGACGTGCTTCGCCTCGAATCGAGGATGGCCACACGCACAACGTACGCGATGGCGTGGCACAAGTCCGCTGCGCAATCCGTTCTCGCTCGACATCTAAACGCCTGGCGATCGGTGGCGCGTCCGTGTGCATCTCCATTTCGCCCGCGTTTTGCAGTCGCGCCTCTTAAGTCACGCATCTTATGGTGGCGTATCGAACATTGGGCATTTTCACGGGCTGCCGGCTCGTCCACGATGCCAGGCATGGGCGATCCGCGACACGTCCTCGGGCGCGCTGATGAAAGAAGCGGCGGAAGCTCCTCGAGCGGTCGGGGCTGCGCATCGTCGCGCGTAACGTGAAGCTTCCGTAACGGCGAGATCGATCTGGTGTGCCGCGATGGCGAGGTGTGAGGTCTTCGTCGAGGTGAAGTGCCGGCAGGAGCGCTGGGACGACGGGCCCGGTGCGGCCGTGTCGTGGTTCAAGCGGAGGCGGCTCGTGCGGCTCGCGCAAGGCTATCTGAAGTGGATGCGGATCAGCGGAGGCGCACTGCCGGTTCGACGTCGTGGCGGTCGACCCGCGGCGACGGGCGCCTCGAGCATTCGGCACACTCCCGGCGGCGTTCGACGCGGCTGATCGCCCGCTGCGTTGCGGGGGCTCGGTGCGCGTGAGCACACTCTCCGGTCACGACCGCGTCGCCGGGACGATTCCCGTGACCGCACGGGCGCCGGCGTCGATCGCCCAGCGCGGTCGGGCGCACGCCGCTCGTCACCCTGAAGCTGTCAACCAGCCGGATCGTCGACCGCGGGCCGACCCATCCCGTGAAGGTCGGGTGGTACGGCGCGCCTCGGTAGCCCCAAAGGACCGCATCCATCTCCAGCATTACGTTCGAGCAGCGCGGAAGGGCGGGGCGCACCTGCAGGCCGGGCATGCGTGCTGGAGTGCTCGACCGGCAACGCCGGCATCGCCTGCGCCTTCGTGGCGGCGGTGAAGGGCTACCGCTGCACGATCGTCATGCCGGAGGGCATGAGCGACGAGCGCAAGAAGATCATGCGCGCCTACGGCGCCGACCTGGTCTTCACGCCCGGCGGCGAGAGCGACGTCGATCTCTCGCTGCAGCGTCTTGACGAGATCCGCGCGGCGCGATCCCGCCGGCTACTGGGTGCCGGCGCAGTTCGACAACGCCGACAACGTCGAGGCCCACTACCGCACGACCGGGCCCGAGATCTGGGAGCAGACGCGGCGGCGTCGATCGGCGCGTTCGTCGCCTCGCAGGGCAGCGGCGGGCACGCTCGACCGGCGTCGGCCGCTACCTGCGCGAGCGCGACTGCGCGCGTGCGCCTCTACGCGCGTCGAGCCCGAGGAGTGCGCGCTGCTGGCGCGGCGCGAGTGGGGACCGCACGGCATCGAGGGCATCGGCGACGGCTTCATCCCCGACAACCTCGACGTCTCGCAGCTCTCCGGCGTCATCACCACGACCACCGACGAGAGCCTGATGATGGCGCGGCGGCTTGCTGCCGAGGAAGGCATCTTCTGCGGCATCTCGACCGGCTGCAACGTGGCCGCCGCGCTGAAGCTGGCGCGCGCGCCATCCCGAGCTGCCGTCGATCGTGACGATGGCCAACGACACCGGCCAGCGCTACTTCACGACGGCCGCTCTGCGGCGAGGACAAGAAGGTGGACGTCCCCGAGCGCGAGCACCCGATGGATCCGCAAGGCCGCAGCGAGATCTCGACCGCTATCAGGCCGCCTGGAGATCTCTGACCTGAACTCCGATCGAGTACGACTTCGTCGCCGCCCGCGCGCCGCCTGGAGGCAAGGCCAAGTCCGCGGGCGAGAAGCTGACGAGCCTCGACGACGCCGTCAGCGCGCGTGAAGGACGGCGACCACGTCGGCGGTCGGCGGCTGCCTCTTCACGCGCACGCCGATGGCGCTGGTGCGCGAGATCCTGCCGCCAGCGCGCGCGCGCGGCCTCACGCTGAGCCGCAACCTCATGTGCACCGAGGGCGAGCTGCTGATGGCGGCTGGCGCGGTCAGCCGCGTGGTCACCGCGTGGATGTCGATCGGGCTGCCGTGGGGCGTGTCGAAGATCGATGCGCCACTACGTCGAGACCGGCACGGTCGCACTCGAGGAGTGGAGCCACCTGGCCTTCGGCCTGCGCTTTCGCGCGGCGGCATGGGCGTGCCTGTTCCTGCCGGCGCTCACGATGCTCGGCTCGGATCTCGATGGGCGTGGGCGGCATGAAGACGATCGCAGATCCCTACACCGGCGCGAGACGCTCGCCGCGGTGCCGCGCTCTTTCCCGACGTGGCGCTGCTGCACGTGCAGCCGCGCCGACTCGCTTCGGCAACTGCCAGATCGACGGCTACCTGCACATGGACGCGGACATCGCACGGGCGGCGTCGACGGTGCTGGTCACGACCGAGGAGATCGTGCCCGAGGAGAGAGACGCGCCGGCATCCTGACCGCACGATCATCCCGGGCTTCGCGGTCGACGCGCTCGTCCACGTGCCGTTCGGCTCTATCCCCACGAGTGCTACGGCTCTACGAGGCGGACGTCGAGCACTTGACGAGTACGCCAGGGGCGATCGACGGCGCGGCGCTCGACGCGGTCAGCGACTACCTCGCAGCGTGAAAGCGCGTGTCTACGGCCGCCCAATGCGGAGCGACTACCTCGATCTGCCCGGGGCGAGCGCATGGCCCTTCAGGTCAGCGCGGGCGAAGGAATTCGGACGCGATGACCAAGCCACGCACCTGTCTCAGCAATACGTAAATCGGAACGGGAAGCGCTCACAAC